>JACCDN010959595.1_pt1 | contig 94600 bp, 76 predicted proteins | sample 7441691 | NCBI WGS metagenome assembly JACCDN01 (sample SAMN15323439, study PRJNA562643) | freshwater metagenome | isolation source: river surface water | place: USA:Blue River Watershed | collected 2017-08-16 | reverse complement strand
ATCATCGAAGTCTGGGATCTCATATAAAGCAGCTTGTTCTGCTTCTGAGAGAACGGTAAGTCTTTCATTGCTAGCGCGCATATGACGTTACATGGTGATTATGAAATAACGAGCGTTATTATAGCGTTAAAATAATTAATTGAAATACATTGAAAGTAGATGTCATTTTGTATTATTTTAACTGTCAATTGACATTAAGAATTAACGGGCTGTATTTATGGGAAAAACTGTCGCTTATTTACGCGCATCTACTGACAGACAGGACTTAAACCATCAAAAACTAGAATTGTTAGAATTTGCTCGTAATAAATCCATAACGATTGATTCATTTATTGAAATTACAATTTCTTCTCGTAAGACTAGTAAACAAAGGCGGGTCGATGAGTTGTTGCAAACTCTTGATGATGCAGACACATTGGTTGTAACTGAATTAAGTCGTTTGGGGCGGAGTACTGCTGAAATCATCGCGCTGGTTAATGCGATGATTAAACGAAGCATTCGTGTGATTATCATTAAACAGAGTTTAGACATATCAAAACATGATATGAATTCCAAAATCATTATTACTCTTTTTTCATTATTTGCTGAACTTGAGCGAGATATGATAAGCCTAAGAACAAAAGAAGCACTACAGTCTAAAAAAAGACTGGGCATTAAACTGGGCAAACCAAAAGGCACACTACAAAAAAGCAAATTTGATAAAGATATCGAAAAAATCAAAGAGTTGCTTGGATATGGTTTATCCATTAGAAAAATGGCAAAAGTTCTGGGTTATACCAGTCACATAGCGCTTAATACTTACATTAATAAAAGAGCTTTACGAGGAATTAAACAGTGATCCCTACTGTGTTAAGTGTTAGAGGATATCGATTTTTCTTTTTTGGCCTAGAGAGGGATACGCCACCTAACATCCATATTGAACGTCGGAGCTAAGTTGGTAAATTTTTTGTTGAACTCAATTATTTTAGAAAATAAATTCAATGATCATGCAGTTAATATGAGCTTTGTAACACTGTTTAGAGAGCTAGCTCGGTAGATATTTTTAATAAGATGGTTTATCATCAGTCGCGATCTATTCTTTTTTTAGGGCATATGAATAAACATCTATTCTTTGCAAATTTATGCTCCATATCACTACTTTTGAGATGCTTGTATTATTCAAGATATTTTAAATTTAACAAAAAAATAGACTGGATAAAAGCGTTACAAAATAAAAAATTTAATTATCGATTAAGTAATATAGACAATTGGTTGTCATTTTTGCCTTTTCTTTGGATTTGGATAGATATCATTGTTTCTATTATATTAATGTCAACGTACCAATATATTTTTATTTTTTCTGGATTATTTATCGCTGGTAGATTTAGAGCCTTACAAGAATTGACCCATATTGGGATGCATCAAGGACTCTGTGTTTCCAGAAAACTAGCAATGAAACAAGCAAATTTCTTTTTTCAATATCCATTGTTTAAAATAGATATGCACTATAGACGTAAGTCTCATTTTAGACATCATTTTACCAATTATGATGAACAAGATCCGAATATCCAAGATTTTTTGAACATAGGGTTTGTACCTAATATTTCTCAGAAGAAATTTGTCTATTGTCTTTTTTACCCACTGATGCCATTAGGGGTTTTCAATACTGTTAAAAATTCTTGCAAATACTTTTTTAAAAATAAAAATAGGGCGGGTTTGTTATTAAGGGTAATTGTTTGTCTGAGTGTTATTGTTCTGTTTTATCAATTGGCTGGATTGAGTGGGGTGTTTTGGGGGTACTTATTTCCTGGATTTATCATTTACCCATGGCTAGCATGGATTGCACAAGTAGCTGAACATCGTTGGTTTGTCCCTCAGACCAGAATTGTCGATCGTGTGGTGTATGAGTATGCTAATGGCCGCGTTACTGATTATCCAGGAATCATTGGGGCTTTTGTTCGTGGTCTTATCTTTCCATGTGGCGACAGCTATCATTTAGCGCACTCTCTATATATTAATGCGCATTGGCTGTTATTGAATAAGATAGATCGCACACTAAAAGAGATAGATCCGGCATACATGATTCATAGTAGCGAAGGACTGTTTTTTTCGAGGTCGAACAAGCCATCAGCTTTGTCAGAACTCAAAGAGCGCTTGGTTTGTTCTGTTGAGGAGGGAGGTTATAATGCTTGATAACCCATCTTTTTTATCACAAACCATTCATGAAAATTTTGAAGCGCAAGTCAAACGAACGCCAGATGCTATTGCGGTGCGTTTTAAAGATAAAACACTAACGTATCGTGCACTTAATGAGTATGCAGATAATCTTGCGACATATTTAATAAAAAATTACTGCACGGGAAAAAATAGTTTTATTGGTTTATATTTGGAAAGAAGTGAGTGGCTGTTGGTTGCCATCCTTGCTGTACTAAAGACCGGAAGTGCTTATGTTCCCATAGAGCCGAATTACCCTATAAAAAGGATTCTTCATATTGTTCATGATACACGAATTAACGTTGTTTTGACCGAAAATCATTTGATATCTGATATGCAAGATATATCAGATGTTGATTGCATATTAGTAGATGAGTGTAAGAATAATACGGGCAATAATTCGCAAGCAGATAATCGTGGATTAATTTATAGCGAGACGGATTTAGCGTATGTTATCTACACTAGTGGTACGACCGGTATACCTAAGGGTGTTGCTATTGAACACTCGTCTTTTTTACACTTGCTTGTGGCTTTCAAAAAATTATACTTTAAAAAGCTGAAGTCACTCAATACTTACAGCATCACAAATTATACATTTGATATTTTTGGTATGGAATATGGATTGCCTCTTTTGACAGGAGGTACTGTTGTTTTAGACAATGGTCATAAAGACATATCCGCCATTAATTTTCAAGAACTCTCATTTTTTCAGTTGACGCCAAGTTTATGTAGTGCATTACTGGATAGCATTCCAAATAAACTTGCTGCAAAACTAATCATTGGTGGAGAACAATTACACATAGAATTATTGAGAAAACTACTTGAGAAAAAGATAGATGTCATACATGTTTATGGGCCAACGGAAACAACGATTTGGTCGGCGTCAAGATATTATCATCATACAGAAATGGACGTGCTGGGTTTAGTAGGCTTGGGAGAGGCGCTCCCTGGAGAGTCACTCTATGTTCTCAATGAAGATTTAACCATAGCTGATACAGGAGATACAGGGGAACTGTGCATTGGTGGGTATGGGTTGGCTCGTGAATACCTCAATCAACCGCTATTAACTAATGAACGATTTATTGCCAATCCTTTTCAGACGGCAGAGGATAAAAAACACAATATCAATGCTAGGTTGTACAAAACAGGAGATTTGGTTCGCTACCGAGCTGATGGAGAACTAGAGTTTTTAGGCAGAAACGATAGTCAAATTAAAATTCGTGGTCATAGAATTGAGATAAATGAAATCGAGAAAGCATTCACTGCCTACCCTGATATTAAACAAGTTACTGTTTTATTGAAGCATAATGCAGAAACACAATACTTGGTAGGCTACTATGTGGCGTATAAGCCTTTTGATGAGAATGCCCTTCACAAACATCTCAAAAAACATATTCCTGAACATATGATACCAGATATACTGGTACACTTACCAAGTTTTCCTTTAACAGCTAATGGAAAACTCGATAGAAACGCTCTACCGGAACCAATTTTTTCCACTAAAAACACTTATGAGGCGCCAAGAAATTTATTAGAAAAGCAAATTTGTATAATATGGCAGGACGTTTTAGGGATTGAAAAAATTGGCATTCATGACGATTTTTTTGGTTTGGGAGGGACAAGTATCCTGGCCATACAAATTGTTAATCGTATATTACGAGAATTAGATATCCAGACAAATTTCATTTGTTTTTTACAAAATAGTACGGTTGAGAAATTTGTATCCAAGCTTACTGACTTTCCAGAAAACTCAATTTTCGCAATAGTACCCAATAATCAAGATAAGGCATACCCATTATCTTTTGCTCAACAACGATTATTGTTTATAGATAAGTTTGAAGATCGAACCAATGCTTATAACATTCACCTCGTCTATCAGATACCTTCAAATATCGAGCTAAAGTTGTTGGAAAACGCGTTCAAACATATCATTGAGCGACACGAGATATTAAAAACAATCATTAATATTGATGAGGATGGTCATCCTTACCAAGAAATTATTCATACCCACACAGAAAACTTTACACTTGCTTTTAAAGATACTGCCAATGATGCTGAGCTAAAGAACTTTATGAAATTGGATGCGGCTTATCATTTCGATTTAACCAATGATTGCATGTTGAGAGCGGTGGTTTATCATTGTGATGAAAAATGTTATCTCAGCACAGTTATCCATCATATTGCTTTTGATGGATGGTCAGAGCATATTCTTTTGAATGAGCTTTATGACTTCTATCAGCATGTGCAAGTATCAAAATCTGCGCAAGATTGTAAATTACCGCAACTAGATATCCAATATAAAGACTTTTCCGTATGGCAGCAGCGTACCATAAATAATTCAGAAATAATCACGCAGTTAGATTATTGGCGAAACAGTTTAGAGGACTATGTTCCTTTTAATTTCATCATAGATAAACCAAGACCCAATACAGTTGACTACTCCGGACAAAAGATTTCTTTTGAAATTTCTTTAGAACTTTCTGTAAAACTACGTGCATTAGCCAAGTCACAGAAAGTTAGCTTATTTACAGTTATGTTCACTGCTTATTATTTGATGTTACGAACATATTCTTTTCAAGACGACATTGTTATTGGTATGCCAGTTGCGAATCGCCATCATGCTCAACTTGAATATTTAATCGGTTTTTTTGTGAATACCTTGGCCATAAGAATATCTGCTTCTGAATCAAAGGAGTCAATATCTGAGTTAATACAGCGGATTGGCATCTGTCTTTCAAACGCGCAACAAAACCAAGATTGTCCGTTCGATACGTTAATAGATGCCTTGAAATTGCCTAAAGATTTATCACGACATCCTATTTTTCAAATCATGTTCGGCGCACAAAATGTTCATACCTTACCAAATAAAGTAGGTGACTTTTTTAGAGCTTGTGATATCGATGAACTGTACGCCGTTTCTAAATTCGATTTAAGTACTTTTTTTGACGATACTCATACTCAGCTGACTGGCTATTTCAACTATGCAACCTCATTATTTGAATCAGATACAATACATTGTTTGATTGAAACATATACTTTAATCTTGGGACAGATAGTAGAGAAAATTGATTTTAGTATCGATGATTTAGGCTACCTCTCTCCAGAAACCTACAACACACTTATTTATAAATGGAATAACACTTACAAAGATTACTCTCGATTCGTTACTGCGCATCAGCTTTTTGAAGAACAGGTATCAAAAACCCCACATAACGTAGCAGTTGTTTGTGAGAATATAGAACTCACTTATGAACAATTAAACATAAAAGCGAATCAATTAGCATATGAATTACAAAGCATATACGCGGTTACCCCAGAAAAATGCGTAGGCTTATGTTTAGATCGAAGTGAGCACGTTATTATCGCAATGCTTGCTGTTCTGAAATCTGGAGGAGCATACGTTCCTATTGATCCCAATTACCCAGCAGAACGAAAGCGATATATCCTTGAAGATACTAATGCTAGTGTCGTAATTGGTAATCAGATCTATCAAGATCAGACCTGTGGCCTTGCGTTGATACCGTTTATTTCCATAGACAGTCGAACAGTCATAGAAAAACTATCAAGAAACCCCTTTATAAATTTGGCGACATCATCAAGCGCCAATAATTTGGCGTATGTTATGTATACCTCAGGAACAACAGGCCAGCCTAAAGGTGTCATGATAGAGCATAAAAATTTGGTCAATTTGTTATGTTCAATGAAATCGATATATCGATTTGATGAACAAGACAATTTCATGTTTTATCGGTCTTATGTTTTTGACGCAAGTCTTGAAGAAACTCTATTGCCATTGGTTAATGGTAATAAGTTATGTATTGCCAAGGATGGTATACGTGATTTGGAGCAATTTTTTAAAATTTATAAAGAACATTCTATTTCTATAATGAATTTGAATTCTGAAATTGCTGAGGTGTTTAATCATGAGGAATACAACAAATTTAAATTACGAACTGTTATTGCCGGAGGTACTAATTTCAGATTAAAAGCTTTTTCTAGATTTATTAGTAATGGTTCCAATGTTTTTAATACCTACGGCCCGACTGAGTGCACAGTAAATACGACCACCGCTCTTATAAAAAATGAGCTAAATAACATTATTGGCCGGCCAATGTATAACGCTACTTGTTATGTCTTCGGAAAGAGTCTGAATCCTGTGCCTATAGGAGCTATCGGAGAGCTATACATTGGTGGAGCGGGTGTTGCTAGAGGATATTTGAACCAACCAACACTAACAAATGAAAAATTTGTCAAAAATCCTTTCTTACAATCATCAAATAGCTTTGATTTCAAGAATGCGCTGATGATGTATAAAACGGGTGATCTGGTGAGATGGTTACCGAATGGATGTTTAGAATATGTAGGAAGAAACGATACACAAATTAAATTACGAGGATATCGTATTGAATTGAGTGAAATTGATAGTGCTTTTTTGAAACATAAACATATTTCCTACGCAACTACCATATTGAAAAAAAACGAGAACAACAGTTTTTTGATCAGTTACTACATTGCTGATAAAAACTTAGACCCGAATGAAGTTGTGGCGTTTTTAGAAAAAATTCTCCCTGCATATATGATTCCAAGCGCTATGATGCAGCTTGATGAATTGCCTTTAACACTAAGTGGAAAGTTGGATGTTAATGCTTTACCCGATGTAAATTTTGAAGCTGAAAAAATAATAGTACCTCGAGATAGTATTGAAGAAAAAATAGCTCAAATATGGGCTGATATATTGAATTTGAACGTAGAGAAAATAGGCATCGAAACAAACTTTTTTGATCTTGGTGGTAACAGCATCCTCGCAATCCGTTTTATCACTCAACTTAAAAAGCACCTTGATTTTAGCCATTGTAAAATAAGTGATATTTTTAAGTACCCAAGTATCAAAGCGTTTAGTGATTTTTTATCGAATAAGGACAGATCAATACCTCAATCACAAACATTATTTTCAAATCATATAGAGACGGATATAGCAATTATTGGGATGTCTGGTGCATTCGCTAATTCTGAAAATACTGATAAATATTGGGATAATATTGCTAATGGTAAAAATTGTTTATCCTATTTTTCTCTTGACGAATGCAGAGAACGCGGTGTTCCAGATGATGTTTTGAACAGTCCAAATTATGTTCCAGTCAGCGGCATTGTAGATAATATTGAGATGTTTGATCCAAAATTTTGGGGATTTTCGATTAATGACGCGAAATTAGCAGATCCACAAATGAGAAAATTCTTTGAGCACGCATGGATGGCTTTGGAAGATGCTGGTTATATTAAAGAACGTAGCACTAAGAAAATTGCTGTGTTTGCAGGTATGAGTGAAAGTGAGTACTTTATTAAAAACATGCTGCATGATCAGGATTTATGCACTGAGTATAGTTGGGAAATTCAGACACTTAACCGTAAAGACTTTTTGGCTACAAGAACCAGTTATTTATTAGGATTAACTGGCACATCGCTCAACATTAACACGGCTTGCTCTACTTCCTTGGTTACCATTGTTGAAGCGTGTAAAAATTTAGCGTTAGGGACATGTGATATTGCTTTAGCAGGAGGCGCTTCGTTTGTACCTGGCAACTGTGGTTACCTCTACTATGACAAAATGATTCATTCTCAAGATGGGTATTGCCGTGTTTTTGATAAAGAAGCAACAGGTATTGTGCGCTCTGAGGGAGTGGGCATTGTTGTACTAAAGAGGTTGTCGCAAGCGATAATCGACGATGATAATATATTAGCTGTCATTTCTGGTTATGCAACAAATAATGACGGCAACCAAAAAGTTGGATTCACAGCGCCAAGCATACAAGGACAAATGGAATGTATTCTAGCAGCACAAGCTGTTGCTAGTATTTCGGCTCAAGAAGTGGGTTATGTAGAATGTCACGGGACTGGTACAGCGCTTGGAGATCCTATTGAAATTTCTGCATTGCATGATGCTTTTGAGAAAACAGCCAAAGGTCGTCCTTATGATTGTATTTTAGGATCTGTCAAAGCCAATATTGGACATGCTTACAGTGCTGCAGGCGTTGCGAGTGTTATTAAACTTTGTTACATGCTGAAAAACCATGTTATTCCTCCGCAAATAAATTTTAAAGAGATAAATCCGGATATTCATATAGAAGATACCCAATTCAGAGTAGTTATTGAAAAACAAGAATGGAATATTCCTCCAGAGAAAAAGCGCGTTGCTGCGGTTAGTGCATTTGGGATTGGCGGAACGAATGCTCATGTGATTTTGAGAGAATATATTAAACCTTTGGAAACGAAAATTTCTAGTTTACCTCCGCCAATAATGAATTATTATGTATTACCTATTAGTGCCAAAAGTCCTCAGTCTTATCAGCAATATTGTGCGGCTTTAGCGGCGTATTTATCCTCAGAAAATAGTTGTGACATACATAATGTTGCATATTTATTACAAAATAAACGAGAAGACTTTCATTATCGTGGCACAATTGTTTGTGATAATAAAGAAGGCGCAATTTCCAAGCTAAAAAATGCATCTTATTCAAATCAAACGCTGTCAACAAATCCACCCATTATTTTCATGTTTCCAGGGCAAGGATCGCAATATGTAAATATGATGTTTGAGTTATATCAAAAAGAACCTAATTATATGCACTATCTAGATCAGTGTTTTGAAGTTATTACTAAGATAAGTAATATTAATATTAAGTCTCTGCTCTATCCTAGTAAAGGCCTAGAATCTAGTATCGTTCTACAACAAACTCAAACATGTCAGCCAGCGTTGTTTATTGTTTCCTATGCTTTAGCTAAGTTTTTAATGGATTTGGATATTCAACCAGCCGGTATGATCGGGCATAGTATAGGTGAGTTTGTTGCAGCGACACTTGCTGGTGTTTTGACCCTAGAAAGTGCGATATCTATAGTCTTAAAACGTGGCGAGTTAATGCAACTGATGCCGTCGGGTAAGATGCTTTCAGTAAACAGCTCACCGGAAAAAATGAGACGTTATTTACATTCTTGTATGACGATTTCCGTTTATAACGCTCCGGAGTATTGTGTGATTTCTGGGGAAAAAGAAGATATCGATGCCCTGAAAAAAATATTAGACAAAGAAGACGTGGCGTGCTCTGTGTTACATGTATCTCATGCCTATCATTCTGAGATGATGCGAGTCGCATCAGTTGAATTTGAGAACTATTTGTGTGAGTTCGAGTTTTCAAAGCCCCATATTAATTTTATTTCAAATCTTTCTGGTACATTTATTACAGATGAGCAGGCCACCTCAGCAAGTTATTGGGCCGCGCAACTTTTGAAGCCTGTTAAATTCTGTCAGGGCATCATAACATTAAATCAGTCTTATAATAATGCGGTATATTTAGAGGTTGGGCCTGGTAGAGCTTTAAAATACTTTGTTTCTCAACAAAATATTCACCAAACAATCAGCTTAGTTAAAAATGCAAATGAACATAAAAAAAACGCGTCCGATTTGGAACATCTATATACCGCAATAGGGCAATTGTGGTGCTATGGAAAAAACATGAATTGGTCAAAAGAACAACTTACTTATGTGGATCATGTAAAAAAACCACGTATTCCATTTTATCAATTTGAAAAAATTCGGTGTTGGATTGATCACGAACCGAGCCCAAGCACTGATATCGTTAAAAAGGATGCTCTTAAAATAGCAAATGATGGTGACTGGATTTATCATGCCACCTGGCAAACAATTGAAAAAATAGATCGCAGCGCCATTCCAGAATACAAGGAATCCTCATCGTGGTTAATTTTCCAAGACGAGCAACATTCACTAACTTCTCTAGTTGATTCTTTATTGGAAAATAACCAACATGTTATTGTGGTTATTGCTTCTAAAGAGCCAGATATTGTGATTAAAGAAGAACTTATTTTCTTAAATCCTGAGCTGACATCACACTATGTTGCGCTTAGTAATTATATTAAAAAGTTCGATATTCAAAATGTAATCCATGGTTGGCAAATCATGCCCATAGATTCAGATATTTCGTATGCAAGGTGTCAATATACAGGCTCTTATAGCTTATATATGTTGCAGAGTGTTGTTTTTACTTATCTTGATAGAAAAATTAATGTGGCCGTTTTAATCAATAATTTAAATCAAGTAAGTGGTGACGATTGGATTTGTGAAAACAAAGCGCCGATATTGGCTGCAGTTAGGACAATACCACACGAGAATGTATTTTTAGCAACGTGTGTTATTGATGTAGGTGATTCTATAGAGAGTGCTTATTTAATCGCACTGTTAATCAACACAGATCATTATTATTTGGAACCGAACTACTCATTACGCTATGGTTATTTATGGAAGCAAAATTTTGAATCCTATTCGGTACCAAAAAATGTTGGATTATCCCGTGTATCTTCGCTGCAAAAAAACGATGTGATATTAATCTCGGGAGGATTGGGACAACTTGCATTAGCCGTTGCGAAGAAAATGTCTGAAAATCGCTCAATGCACTTTGTTTTGCTCGATACTCAAACCGTTGAAATGGATGTTAAACGATTAGATATCATTAATATTATAAAAAGTCACGATTGTAGTGTGGAAATCTTGCAATGCGATGTATCAGATAGTAAAGCACTATCTCAGGTATTGGACAATGTAAAAAAAATGCATGGAAAGATTGATGCTGTTATCCATACAGCAGTGAGTCATAATCGCCCACTTGATAAAGCAGTTGAAGGTATTTTTGATAATACTTCTGCAAAAATATCTGGAGCACATAATTTATATCATTTATTGCAGAAAGAGCGGTTGAAGTTCTTCATTTTATTTTCTTCTTTGACAAGTATTATGGGAGATGTTGGCAAATTAGTTTACTCCTCTGAAAATGCATATCTTGATGTTCTTAGTGCTAAATGTTTCAGGAACGGTAATAAAATAATGGCGATCAACTGGTTAACATGGTCTGATAGCACTGAGGTTAAAAGCGGTCAAATATTAAATCAGAACATTGAGACTTTAAGATTGAATCGTGTATCTGAGGATGAAGGCGCAGAGGTTTTTATGCAATTGCTGCATACTTATCAATCTGGGCAATTCATTGTGTCAAAGATTAATATCGATGATATTAAAGAAAAAATATTCAATGCTCCAGAAGATGAGCCTGAAAATCAAGACGCTCACTCAAAGGAGATATTTCTTGTTGATGAACACTACACACAAACTGAGCATACTGTTGCCAAGATATTTTTCAATATCTTGGGAAATCAGGAACTTAGCAAGCATGATAACTTTTTTGATTTAGGTGGGAATAGCCTTACCGCGATCAAATTGCTACATAAACTGAATAAGATATTAAATGTTCGAGTAAGTATAACGGAAATTTTTAATAAAAGCACAATTATTGAACTATCAGAAGAAATAGCTCAGATGCAAAAGATACAAGAACTTAATGTATTGGAAGTGATTGATGAAGGTATAATAGTATGAATGTAGCTTCGTTTGTATATGAAATTAATCAGTTAGGATTTACAATCTGGCTCTCTGATGATCAATTGCGATATGCACAGTATTATCCTTCAGATAAAAAAAATGAAATCTTAGAGGTATTGCGAAATCATAAAGATGCGGTCATAAAGTTTTTGAAATTTAATAACATCATTGAGAAAGGCTTACCTACCCCACATCATATTTACAAAACTGAAGACACGATTGCTCCCCTCTCTTTTTCGCAAGAAAGATTGTGGTTTATTCACAATTTTGAGGAAGGTACTAGTGTTTATAATATTTCTATAGCTTATGAGTTACATAAAACTATTGACATCGATTTACTGAAAAAAACGTTACAAAGCATTATGCAGCGACACAGCGTTTTGCGTTCGGTCATCAGAACAGGAAGTGATGGTGTTGAGCAACATGTTATAAGTTTGGAAGAACAAAGTGTTAGTATTACAGACGTTTCTTTGGAAGATGGGGCGTCGTTGGATTGGTCACTACAACAAGACGAACGCCATATTTTTGATCTGTATCAAGATTATCCCATTCTCTTTAAATTATACCTATGTAATGAAATCTATTATTTAAGCTTGATTGTGCATCACATAGCGTTCGATGGATGGTCAATTGATATTTTTGTGAAAGAGCTTGTTGAATACTACAAACATCATGAAAAAAAAATGTACTCCCAAAATCTAGGCGAATTACCTATACAATATAAAGACTATGCTTTATGGCAAAGAAAATATCTTTCTGGATGTGTGCTAGCAGAACAAATGAACTTTTGGGTCACAAAATTAAGTGGCTACCAACCCCTAAACTTGGCATACGATAAGCCCAGGCCTCTAAAAATAAATTATTGTGGTGAAAATGTATATTTCGAAGTGAATTCAGCTATCAGCGAGAACTTAAGAAATTTGGCAAAAAAACTAAAAGTCACTGTATACAGTATATTATTGACTACATATTATTTATTACTAAGAGCTTACAGTTTTCAAGATGATATTGTTATTGGAACCCCGATGGCTAATCGGCATCATGAGCGGGCTGAGGATTTGATTGGGTTTTTCGTTAATACACTAGCGATAAGAATTAATGCTCCTCATTTATCTTTGCAGGAACTAATTGTAAAGATAGGTAGTGATATTTTTGAAGCGCAATCCTATCAGGATTTACCGTTTGAAAAACTTGTACAAGAACTAAAAATACCGAAAGACACGTCAAGGCATCCTATTTTCCAAGTTTTTTTTAGTGTTCAAAATTTTGGGGATACTTGTGATAATGAAACAGAAGAAAATTTTTTAATACGTAATTATTCACCCAATAATACTTATAACGAAGCGGCTCTTTTTGATTTGAATTTAAATATCGATGACAGCAAGGATGTCTTAAAGGGATACTTAAATTTTGCAAAGAGTTTGTTTTTCAGAGAAAGTATTGAACGCATGGTAAAAACGTATTGCTATCTTTTACAACAATTATCAGCCATCGATCCTAACAGTTCTGACAAAATCGGATCATTACAATACATAGAACCATCAAACCATGAGAAAGTGATATCTATAGGGTACGGAGAAATAAAGGAGAATTTTTTCTCTGATAAAACAATACATGAGCTATTCGAAGATCAGGTAAAGCTGGGTCGACATAACATAGCAATAGTATATGAAGATATAGAATATACTTATCAAGAATTAAACACTAAAGCAAATAAATTAGCTCACTATCTCAGAGAACAGTATAAAATTGATGGTGATGATTTGGTCGCGATATGTCTGCCCAGAAGCGATCATATGATGATTGGGATACTAGGCGTATTAAAAGCTGGTGCTGCATATATTCCAATAGATATTGACTACCCAGATGAAAGAATACAATTTATGCTCACAGATACTAAGGCAAAAGCAGTTCTAACATATGGGCCTTATAAAAGTAAAATTGAACGAGTCATTCAGAGTCTTAATAACAATGTCATTGGGTTAGAAGTCATTGATGAAGACCATCTACGAGGTAAATTACAAAGTTATTCGGAGTGCAATCTAACAAAACATATTAATAAAAATAATTTGGCGTATGTGATTTACACTAGCGGCACAACAGGTGTACCGAAGGGCGTATTAGTACAACACAGTAATGTTATCCGTTTATTTATGGCAACAGATCATTGGTACAAATTTAACGAAAGGGATGTTTGGATATTATTTCATTCCTATGTATTCGATTTTAGCGTTTGGGAAATGTGGGGAGCTTTAGTAAATGGAGCGCGGTTGATTATTCCAACTCGGGATAGTGTGAAAGATTTAGTGTTGTTTGCACAATTGTGTGCACAGCATAAAGTGACGGTGCTAAATCAGACTCCGAAAGTCTTTTATCAATTATCAAATATTGTATTGACACAAAAAATAAAATTGAATCAGTTACGCTATATTATCTTCGGTGGAGATATATTAAATACAGCGCAATTACGTCCATGGGTTGCTCATTTTGGTTACACTAACCCCCAGTTAATCAATATGTACGGTATTACAGAAACCACAGTTCATGTTACTTATAAAGCCATTGCCGAAAATGATATAAAAGAATACTCCAACATTGGCATACCGATTCCAGATCAGAGTATGTATGTGTTGAATAAAGATTTATGTCAAGTACCTGTAGGAGCCATCGGTGAGCTGTATGTAGGTGGGGCAGGCTTAGCCCGTGGGTATTTAAATCAGCCTGAGTTAATGAAAGCAAGATTTTTGCCAAATAAATTCCGAACAAAAAAACAAGAAATTGAAAATATAAATGAAAAAATTTACAAAACTGGAGATTTGGGGCTTTGTTTATCGGACGGGAGTTTCCAATATATTGGACGAAATGATTTACAGGTTAAAATCAGAGGATATCGGATTGAGTTAAGTGAGATAGAAACTGCCATCAGTAACTTTCCTGGAGTCAAACAAGCTGTGGTTATTGTTCAAGCACCTCAACAAGCATTTGAAAATAAATCAATACATGACTATTTGGTAGGTTATTATGTATCTGATAAAGAAATAAGCGAACATTTGATATTGGGTCATCTTAGCAAAAAGTTACCGCAATATATGTTGCCAACTACACTTGTTTTTTTGGATAAACTACCAATAACGATTAACGGAAAATTGGATATCCAAGCGCTTCCATACCCTAACTTGGCTAAAATAGATAAATATGTTGCACCTAGAAATGAGTTGGAACAGCAAATCTGCCATATATGGGCAGAAATTTTGAATATAAATGCCGATATCATTGGTATAAAAAGTGATTTTTTTGACTTGGGTGGCAACAGCTTGCTTTCAATTAGTTTGATCAACAGACTGAATATAGCGTACCAAGCCCGTCTTAAAGTAGCGGATATTTTTTCATGTAAAACAATAGAAACACTATTACCAAAGCTATTTCAGACGAAAAATGCATATCAAAATATCGTGCGTCTCAATAATTCTGAAGAGAAACAGCCTCTATTTATGATCCATCCAGGTGGAGGTGGCTGCGAAGTATACTCGGATTTGGCTAAATTGCTCTCCGACGATTTTGTGTGTTACGGTATTGATTCTTACAATCTATATAATGAAGAAAAAATTGTAGATATTAAAGTATTAGCAAAGTATTACTTGTCACTACTTATGCCAATAATTTCTTCTAATAACCAGGATGAGTACCATTTACTCGGATGGTCCTTAGGTGGGCAAATTTCTTTAGAAATAGCTGTGCTATTAGAAGAAATGAGTGCTCAGAAAATAAAAGTCTATTTACTCGATACTATATTATATGATGATACTTTGTTGTCGTTTTTTAATAGCACCGATGATGAAAAGCAAAAAAAAGAGTATGAAGTGTATGCTTTATCTAAAGGATATGAGCCAAGCTATATACAGAAAGTGGTTGCAACAATAGCTTTAGAAAATAAGTTTTTCCGAGAAAAACCTTCCTATGTTTTACAAAAAACAGATATTGTGTTGTTCAAAGCAATAGAACAAGATATTAGATTTAATGATGATGACTCAAAAGTCTTTCATGAATACACTTCTACACTATCACATAACAATGTAGACCGTGTGGTTGCGAATACCTCTCAGATTACTTTGATTCCTTTGAATGGCACACATCACGGCAATATTTTAGAACAAGAAAAACTGATAAGTCGTCAACTGCAACTATATAGAGAATAGATTATATGAATACTTTAGAATTTAGTAAAATGCACGGACTTGGTAATCATTTTATGGTGATTGATACCACAAAACAAGAGATCCTGTTGACACCAGAAAAAATCAAATATTGGGCGAGTTATCAAACAGGTGTTGGCTTTGATCAACTCATGGTGATTACTCATGCTCCAAACTCAACAATAGATTTTGGCTATCGTATTTTTAATCGAGACGGAAGCGAGGCTGAGCAGTGTGGTAATGGTGTACGCTGTGTAGCGCGTTTTATTAATGAAAAGAAGCTAAGTTCTAAAAAGAATCTAAAATTAGCTTCTCCGTTTGTCATTGTTGATTGTGAATTACAAAATGACCATAACGTAACAGTTAATATGGGTGTCCCTAACTTTTCTCCAATCAGCCTACCATTTTTGGTACATGCACAAAATAAATTCTACAATTTATCTATGCAAGGTGAGGGTTTATCATTTGGCGCTGTATCCATACCCAACCCACATGTTATTTTAAAATCTACAGACATTCACAAAATGGATCTCTCAAAAATAGGTCTTTTTTTCAATAATCACTCAGATTTTCCTAAAGGTGTAAATGTTGGAGTGATGCAATTGGTAAACTCCAAACATATTGAGTTAAGAGTATTCGAACGTGGCGCAGGAGAGACTGCTGCTTGTGGTACCAATGCGTGTGCTGCGGTTGCTATAGGGTTGTTATGGGGTATCCTTGAAAAAGACGTACGAGTAAGTTTACAAGGCGGTGATTTATTTATCAAATCTACTGAAAATAATGAATTACTCATGACTGGTCCTGCGGTGACCATTTTTGATGGTAGGATAGCTTATAATGAATAGGGCAATGCACGAAAATAGACTCTTTGAGTCATCAGAAACCATTTCTAATTTGATCGAGTATTATCAAAATTTACAAAGCCAGAATGTTGTAAATAAATTAAATAATGAAAAATCAAAACTTGAGATAATTAAATTAATCAAAGATAGATTAAACACAGACATACAGTTTTCCACACTAAGTCAACAACCAACGAATCTTAGAGAAGAAAGTAATTTATTTTTTAAACACTTAAAAACCATCATTTTCTATTTTTTAACAATCCTCGGTATTAGTTTTAACAGTGTTCGAAACTATTTATCGGCAAGCTTACTGATTGCCACAATTCCCAAATTAACACAACCTGTTCAGGTTTTTATGTCGATTGTTTTTGTTTTTTTTCAAGAAATGCTTTTTTATGGATTTGAAATCTCTTTATTAAGAAAAGCATTTGATCCATCATCTTCTAAAACAGATCTGTTTCTATTGATTGATACTTATATAGAGCAAATTCAGTTGGCTAAAGAGATCAACAAACAGCTGACAAGTATGTTGGCATTATCAATTGATGATAACGCATACTATCAGTACGTTCAGTTTGTTGAATTATTAAATCATGATATACAAAAAAAATGTGATATTACAAATAATTATGAAAATAGTGTTTTTAGGAAAACTTTAACCATCGCGACATTAATTATTGGTATTATTTCATCTATTGCCAGTACTTATTTTATGATTACCACCATTCTAAAAGCTTTGGCTGCATCAATTATTGCCACGCCATTAGGGAGTTTTATAATAGTATTAGCTGTGTTAGTAGATCTTGGCTTTTATTATGCCATGGGTGCTACAAGTGTACTGAAATCAATGAATGCTAAAAATGAACATTGTGATCTTCTGAAAAAGGAAGTCGATAGTTTTCAACAGGAATATTCTTGTCAGTTCTGGAGAAAAAGCACCTATCAAAGACAGCGATTAAATATAAAAATTTGTAAAGATATGGCTGTCCAAACAGAAGATATACCATTAAGCCAGGGACTAAAGATCGCAAATTTTTCCGCCATTTGAGTCGTATTATACTGGAAAATCTTTAATATTGTCATCATATGACTCTTGAGCATCAGCCAATGATAATTTTGGCGTGGTTCAAAACCAGTGAACACTCGTTCCGTATTTTGTAGCAATTTATGAGAGCAGTAGAGGACTCTCATGTGTTATTTAAGTATCAGCTTGCTGTTGAGTAGTTGGTAAGGATCTGCCGCAATACCGCCAAAACAAAGGCAGTAACAGCGCGCTAACTATTACTGCCACTACGCATAACGTGCCACCAATTTGTATGGCCATCTGGGTACTAGTCATCGAGGCCAAGAACCCTATTTGCGTATTGCCTAATAAGGGTCCACTCATATAACTAATCATCTCCAAGCTTGCCATACGTCCACGTAAAGTATTTGGAATGGTTTCATTCCAAATCGTAGCTCGAAAAATACCGCTAATACAATCAAAAGCACCGGCTAACCCGAGAAAGAATAAAACCCAGCCCAGTTGACTCATAAACCCAACACAAGTGATAGCAGCACCCCAAGCAATTGCGGCCAATGCAACGGCAGCACCATGGCGCTTTATTCGTTGCGTCCAACCACTCAATACAGTGATAACCAAGGCGCCTAACGCGGGCGCTGCGTATAACCATCCTAAAGTTTTAGTACCGCCTAATATCAGCGCTAAAGCCGGAAATAGCGCATTAGGCATCGCTAAGATCATTGCAACAAAATCAATAATAAACGTACCCAATAATTCCTGACGACTCACCGCATAACGAATGGCCTCATAGACAAGTTGAAAACTTGGGCGTTGTTGTTGTTCTGGAGGAGCTATGCTTTGAATGCGTGACATCGCGCCAATAGACACCACAAAGGTTACGAGATCCACTGTATACGTCCAAGCCAAACCTATATTTGCAATACATAATCCTGCAATCGCCGGACCACACACCAGACATACTGTGCTTTTGAACATAGATAACACACTGAGGCTTTGTATCTCGTCATTCGAGATCAGGCGGGGCATTAAGGCATCTAAAGAAGGCCTGTGTAATCCAGTCAATGCGGATAGATATGCAGCAATAGCGTATATCACCCAAAGATGCTGATTGAGTAATAGGGCATTGATAATGAGGCCAACAATACCAACACTCATCCCCAACTCCGCCGTCATGAGCATTTTACGCCGATCCATCATATCGGCTAACGCACCGCCCACAAATACCGTCAGTAATAGCGGTACTAATTCCACCACCCCTAATAACCCGACAGCCGTCGTTGAGTGCGTTAAATCATACACTTGGAAAGGGAGCGCGACCAAGCTCATCATGGTTCCAAAAAAAGTAATAAATTGCCCTAAGTACAAATATCTAAAATCACGATTGCGTTTTAAGGGGCTTAGATTCATCCACATAGTAAAAACCAGAAAAAATAGCTAGTATAATCTGTCTGCCGCGCTATGTCTCTTAGGAGAGGCAACCTAAATTGCGCTCTTTTTTGCCGATCAATTTAGGATTACCCACCATATGTATTTTTATTGGTACCCATGCTACCATTACCCAGTTTTATTTGCGCCATTTTGATTGATAAATGTTCTGCGCAACAAAGTCTGTCCAAAGTGGTCCCTTTAATCCGAAAATCGGTGGGTCCTTTAGAGTGCAAAATGCCACCAAGGCAATGCTTAGTTTTTGTGTGCTGAAATTCGCTTAAAGTGGTTATTTTTGTGAGCAGTTATCATAATGATCCTTTTTTTGTTTTAGCCGATAAATTATGCATTATAACCAGCTTGCTGGTCGATGAATGCTCTCATAAATTGCTACAAAATACGGAACGAGTGTTCACTGGTTTTGAGCCATGCCAAAAATATGTGCGACAACGAAATTTACGAGGATTGCATTTTTAGTCCCGCGGGTATTGTGTAAGCACAACAAGGTATGATGAGAGTATAATCGGGCATTACATTCGAAATCAGGAAGAAAAAGATATACAGGAGGAGCAGTTGTCGCTAAATTTTGATTAAAAACCCGGAACCTGGGTGGGCTTACCCCCTTTTAGGGGGGGTATTTTAAACTACCTGCTATGCAGGTAGTACGTGATTATTTTGAGAATTTTTTATAAGGAACAACCACCATGATGGAAGACGCATTGATAGATTGGAGGGAACATATTGTTAAAGTGGTAATTAACTGGGCAGAGAAAAACAACTATACCCCAGATCAGATCAAAAGATTATTACATTCTATCAAAAAAAGTGACCGTTCTAATATTGAAACAGACGACAATGTCCCATGCCCTAAACTATTTTGCGAAGGTCTTGATCCACGCCCATGGTATACGAAAAAAGACTTTCCATGGATTTCTGTATTAGAACAGAACTTTTCAACCATTAAAACAGAGTTTGAAAAATGCGCCAATTCAAAGGAGATGAATGTATTTTTTCATGCAGATAGTAAAGAGTTAACAGGAACTGTCTCTTGGGATACGGTACTTTTATATAACCATCGAGGAGTTATAAAAAAAAATAGCCCCCTATTTCCTGAGACTGTGAAATTGTTGGCTTCCACACCAACTGACAATAACATTTTGAGAGCAATGTTCTCTATTCTACCCCCTAATATAAAAATTAAACCCCACTATGGTCCACATAATTTTAGAATTCGTTTTCATTTAGGAATTACTATCCCAAAGGGAGATTGTGCAATAAAAGTTGCAGGCACAACCAAACATTGGGGAGAGGGTGACATACTTATATTTGATGATTCCTTTAAACATGAGGTTTGGAATAATACGGATTCTACCAGGGTTATCTTATTATTTGATATTTGGCATCCATCGTTATCGAAAGTAGAAAGAAAATTAATAAGGTATGTTGCGCTGTACACATTAAAAATGAAGAAAAAAGGGATAAAATTCACAAATCAACCGGATATATTTCATGAGGATTAAAAAGTCAGTTTCCTCATGAATTCGTAGGGCTGGGATTATAGGCTTAAATTAAGCGAGTATTGCCCTGATTTTGTTCGGAAATTTCGAGGGTTAGCGGCTAGGACACCTAAATGTCCCGAACACTCATAGAGTGCTTCTTTCCCAATAATGGGTGTTACGACACGTTGGTAGCCATGTTCAGCCTCAACTTGTCTTGCCCATTGCTCTAACTCATCACGTAAAACAGTACCTTTGGGTAACCATAATGGTAATCCTTGCCCCACAACCTCTGGTGCAAACGTAAATAAGCCTAATTCTTTACCTAATTTGCGATGATCTCGTTTTTTTGCTTCTTCACGCTGAAATAAATACTGACGAAGCTCTTTTGCAGATGGAAACGCTGTGCCATAAATGCGCATTAGCATTTTATTATTACTATTACCACGCCAATAAGCACCTGCGATCGAAAGCAATTTAAATGACTTTATTTCACGAGTAGAGACAACATGAGGACCCGCACATAAATCATAAAAAGCATTTTCATGATCTCCTGTCCAGTAAATCGTTGGTTGCGCGTGTTTAAGTTCAAGCTCATCAATCCATTCTTGTTTATAAGGGTTAGTTATAAACCGTTTCCGTGCTTCACTAACTGACAATTCTTTTTGATTAAAAAATAAATTGCCATCAATAATTCGCTGCATTGCTTGTTCAATCGCAGGGAAATCCGTTTCTGAAATTTTCATGCCATCAGGCACTTCGAAATCAAAATAAAATCCATCTTTTGTTGCAGGCCCCATCGCTTTCAGAATACCAGGGAATAAAATCTCCATTGCTTGCATGAGGACATGTTCGCAGGAGTGACGTATTTTCAAAAGATCATTGTTATCAGAAAGATGTTGTTCCATTTTTTTACCTTTACCAAAAATTTCATAAGAATACCGCCATTTTGTAGAACTCATTAGGCGACTATAGGTGTGATAATTTTAAGAGAGAAGACCCCTAGGGGGTGATGGTGAAGGTGTTTTTTTGAGCCAAAGAGTAACTTATCAAAGCAATTTCGACATTCAAAATTTGATTGAGCACGATTCCGTTTGCTTGTTTCATTAAATAGGCACTCATTAATCTATTGAAAAATCCTTATAAATAATTTGGTGGAGGCGGCGGGAATTGAACCCGCGTCCGCAAGCACTCTGCCATTAGATCTACATGCGTAGCCGTGTCTTTTGAATTTCACCTTCAAGACTCCGACGGGCAGGATTCTCTCTGGCAAGTCCTTGAGTTTCGCAGCTTAATCCAGGACAAATCAAGCCACTAGCCTATCTTTTATGACCGCCGATTCGATACCGATAGACAAGCTCGGTCAAGCGGGGCGCTGGTTTTTTGGCAGCGCACGTTGCTTCTTACGAAGCGGGTATCGTCCAATTAGGCAGCGATAGCACCACTTTCGTCTTCAGCGTAGATTTCATCGTTTGCATTTGTGTTTATTTGAGTCTGATTAACGAGAAGTCTCAATCTCGGCATGCACCTTTGGTTTTGCAACCCACGTCGAAGCCAGGTCGCCCCCATACGAATATTATACCATATTTCACCCCAAAAGACCCTACTTTTGGTGCAAGATTTGTAGTTACGCACAAATTGCTTTAAAATCACGGTACTTTCCGCAACCACAGCGCCTATTTAGCTATGTTTTACAATACACAAGTTCAAGACACACGCAGCCGTTTTTTTACTACTTGGGAAAAACACCAAGCCCAACAACCCCTGGATCAGCTCGAATCTCAATTATTGGCAGTGATACTCCAGCATCCGGAATATCATGCTACTTTAGAACAGCAGGATATCGACTATCAGTATCAGCCAGAACAAGGTATGAGCAACCCATTTTTACATATGGGTTTACATTTGGCCTTACGTGACCAAATTTTGTTGGACCGCCCGCAGGGGATCAAAGCGGTTTTCCAAAATTTGCTGGAACGTCATGGCGATGCCCATCACGTGGAACATTTATGTATCGAGCAATTGGCGCTCAGTCTCTGGAGTGCACAGCGTGATCAACGTTTACCCGATGAACAGGCGTATCTTTTGGCTTGTAAAAACTTGGCATAATTTTTAGAGTAATGCTAGATATGGCTGCGCTTTAAGCACTCAACAAACAGTGTCATCCCCGCGCAGGCGGGTATCCATTTTCCAAACGCGGGAATGACATCTTTTTTTCCATTCATTGACTGTGACTAAGAATACCCCTTTGCCGAAGTAATGCATCGGTTGTCGGCATTCTGCCCCGATACGCGATATAGGCATCAGCAGCCTTTTTAGCGCCGCCCACTTCCAGAATTTGCTGTAGAAAATCATGTCCCGCTTTTGCGCTGAATATCCCTTCCTCTTCAAAACGCCCGAAAGCATCACTGGACAAGACTTCAGCCCAAATATAGCTATAATAACCTGCGCCATATCCCCCGGAAAAAATATGCGTGAAAGCGTGCTGGAAACGATTATACGGCATACAGGGCACAACCGATATTTGCTCGCGAATATCGTCTAATATTGTAGAAATCTCTTTCGCATCCGAATGATCGTTAAACGTTTCATGTAAACGAAAATCAAATAATGCAAACTCTAATTGACGTGTCACCATCATCGCTGATTGAAAGTTTTTCGCGGCGACTAATTGCTGAAATACCCCTTGGGGTAAGGGTTCTTTCGTCTCAGCATGTTCGGTCAACATTTGCAAAGGGGCTTCTTCCCAACACCAGTTTTCAAAAAATTGACTGGGCAACTCCACTGCATCCCACTCCACACCATGGATGCCGGAGGCACTAATGTAATCTACTTTGGTTAGCACATGCTGTAGGCAATGTCCCATTTCATGAAATAACGTTTGTAATTCATCATGCGATAAACGTGCAATCTCACCCGATTTCGCAAAATTACAAGTCAGCGTTGCAATTGGCAATTGTACCTGTCCATCCGCATGCAAAAACCGACTTTGGCAAGAGTCCATCCAAGCGCCACTGCGTTTATGCGGTCTGGCAAACAAATCCATATAAATATAACCACGCATAGCACCGGTTTCATCCAATAGATGATAACAAGTCACATCTGGATGCCAACGATCGATTTCGGCGGTTTCTGCAAATCGGATACCATACAATTTCTCTATAATCGTGAACATTCCAGCCATGACTTTGGGCAAAGGAAAATAGGCCCGGAGCGCTTCTTGGGAAATCGAAAACTGTGCTTCTTGTTTTTTCTCTGATGCATACGTCACATCCCAAGGGGCTAACGTCTCCAAATTCAGATGCTCTTTTGCCCAATCACACAATTGTGCAAACTCAGTTCGCGCTTGCTGTTGCGTTCTGCTCACCAAATCTTGAAGGAAGGTCGTTACTTGCTGCGGAGATTCGGCCATTTTGGTCGCTAAAGACAAGGCCGCATAATGCGGAAACCCCAGTAAGCGAGCCATTTCAAAGCGCAAAGCCAAGATTTCTTGCATCACGGGGGTATTATCAAATTTGCCAGCGGAAGGACCTTGATCAGACGCACGCGTCACATAAGCGATATAGATGGTTTCCCGTAAAGCGCGATCTTCCGCATAGGTCAATACTGCCAAATAACTCGGCGCATCTAAGCCAAATACCCAGCCACTTAAATGATGTTCCTTGGCCAAAGCAGCCGCATTGGCCAGTGCATACGCAGGCAATCCTTTTAACCGCAACTCATCTGTCACATGATAACGATAATCTTGGACTGCATCCAAAACATGGGTTTCAAATTGATTTGTCAATTGAGATAAACGCGCTGTAATCGCTGTGAACCGTTCTTTATGTTCAGGGGATAATGCCACACCAGATAATCCAAAATCACGCAAACGATCGCTGATGATTTTTTGTTGACTTGCAGTCAAAAGCACTGGGTCAATCCGTTTGACCGCGTCATACAAAGCTTGATTCTGTCCAAGCCCAGATTCATAAGCCGACAATTTTGGTAAACAGGCCTCATAACACGTCCGCAATGCCGGTGAGTCGGCAACTGAATGTAAATGCGATAAAGGGGACCAAAAACGTTCCAGCTCATCATGCATCACTTCTAAAGGATACATCAAACTGTCCCAAGTCGGCTTAGATTGTTGACTTAGTTTTTCAACTTCAAGCAGATGTTTGGCTAACAACAATTCCAAATTTGAAACAAACGTATCAATTTGGATCGAGTGGAATAAAGGTAGTTGCGCAGTAATCGACGTCATGAGATCCTCTCTTGGTCAAGAGTTCTCAGCATAACAAAATTAGCACCTATTCACCACAAGTCTAGACAGTAAGTAGAAACCTCCAATTGGAGTGCATGTGAATAAGCCGTTCGGATTAAAAGCGCCGTGAGTGAGCTGTTGGAAGAACCTGATCCCCAGATACCGAAGGTAAAGGTTTAGGTCTTGGCTCAAACTCCGCTTGGCGTCTTTGAATGAAATAATTTTGCATGTGATAAGTAATAACCGTCATCAATGTCGCATTAAAACCGCCTATCACTGGCCACATCGTACTAACGGCCGCCATACTAGGTAGCGTTAGGCATAAGCTTACCATCAATATACTGAAATGAAACACCATATAAGCCAAAGCAAACGCTTCGAACCAAAATCGCTTCTCCATCTCATCTTGGATTTTGCGAGGACAATGTAACTGGTCTAAATTATACGCCATTTCATATAAGCGATGTAATTCAATGCCCGCTCTGAGGATACTCGTCAACAAATCCAAAGCCTGCACCGTTACACTCAACGCAATCCCAAGCGGTGTTAATACCCCCCCAGGCAACCAAAAGCAAACTTTCAGGCCAACTGCAATCCAATACAAATCAGGAATAACTTCAACCCAACATCGCTTCCAATGCGCTTGCAAACGTACCGACCAATCTAACTTACGTTCCAAAGGCTCTAACTGTCCAAGCCCCAACCCATGATAAGTCAGCAAAGAAAAATTCAAGCTCAATCTCGGAATAAAAAACAGCCAATTCACATAAGACAGCACAGCCCGCATATAAGGATCGGCTGCTTTGAAAAGATGACTATAGGTTTTATTCTGCAAATGGGGTTCTAAAAATGCCAATTCACGCCGAAGACGCGTGAGCCCTAGGCGGACATGAGTATAAAACGTGTGAAAATCTTGCGTTCCCATGACTCGCGAAACATAGTATTGAGCTAGGGCCAATGCGCCCGCTGGAGTTCCAGGATCGGGAATATCAGAGTCGCCAAAAGCCCAGGCTATATCTTCACTAAGCTCTGTTCCAATACGACTTAAAACAGTCGCTTGAGTTTGCACCGAATCATGTTGAATAAATGTGTCTATAAATATGTTATCATCAAAAGTGATGCCACACTCATTCAATAGTTCTCGATATTCTATTTGTTGCGCATCCAGTCGCAATTGATCACTTAACAACGCAACTGACATCCCTTTCCGGAAGCATATATTCAATAGTCTAGATAAGACCAAAACAGCCTGCACATTCTCTAGATCCTCTGGACGCCGCCCTTGAGCCATCTCTGTCCGCTCTGCTTGGACTTTGTCATGGAGCGTGCGATTAATTAGTTCCAGCTCTCGTACGCGGCTTTCCATGGCGCGACGTTTGTCTGGAGACTGTTCTGCTCTAATCTCACCATCCAACGTTTTGATTTTAGCCAGATTAGCTCGTTGAGTAGCAGGTAAAGCCAAAATCGGGGTGCTACAGCGCATCACATCCAATAAGCGTTGTAATTGCCAATAATGCAAAACAAATGGCTCAAAAAAATCGGCATCTTCACCATTTTCAGCTACTTGTAGCGCAAGTAATATGGTGTGAATTGGCAAATTTGCATAGGACTGTTGTGGCGGAGAGTCTGTGAAATGAATAGGCGAAATACTAAAACTACTAGATGAAAGCCTCGAAAGACCCATACGAGGGGGAGACTGACTTGCCTGCGCCAGCTGAGTTGGTACTGATGCAGACGCTGCTGGAGCAAATGATTTGTTTTGCTCAAAAAAAGAAACTCCTGTCGACTTTCTATCTCGCCAAACTAGATCCAAGTATCCCAAAACAGCATTATTGGCCATAATTAATTCAATATATTCAAATATATTGCTCATTCTGCCATAAAATAGACAAAAAGGAAATATTTTTTATTTACATTTTTTTTTATGAGCAGAAAGCTTACGGTCATTCATTCTTTGTTAAGACACTACGACTTGCCGAAAATTAGTAATTGCGCGACAATATCGCCTTTATCAAACGGGATAGACGATTGCATGAATACATCCAGTTTACTGGCTAATGCCATTCGCTTTTTAAGTGTCGATGCAGTTGAACAAGCGCAATCTGGTCATCCTGGGATGCCACTGGGTATGGCGGACATTGCAACGGTACTGTGGCAACAATTCTTAAAACACAATCCCAAAAATCCTTATTGGTTCAATCGAGATCGCTTTGTTTTGTCCAACGGTCATGGTTCCATGTTGTTATATGCTTTGTTGCATCTAACTGGCTATGCATTACCCATCACCGAACTCAAACAATTTCGGCAATTACATTCCAAAACACCTGGTCACCCGGAGTATCGCCATACACCTGGCGTTGAAACCACTACCGGACCTTTGGGACAAGGTTTGGCCAACGCAGTGGGCATGGCCATTGGAGAAAAAATCTTAGCGGCACAATTTAATGATGAATTAAGTGATTTGATCGATCATCATACCTATACTTTTGTCGGAGATGGCTGTCTGATGGAAGGCATTTCTCATGAAGTATGCTCTTTAGCCGGCACCTTAAAACTGGGTAAACTGATTGTTTTCTACGACGACAATGGGATTTCGATTGACGGTCCAGTCACAACCTGGTTTCAAGATGATACACGCAAACGTTTTGAAGGGTACCATTGGCAAGTCATTGGTCCGATTGATGGACATGATCAAGCCGCTATTGCGGCAGCCACCCGCCAAGCCAAGGAGAATACCACACATCCAAGTTTGATCATCTGCAAAACGATCATTGGGTACGGCTCTCCCGCTGCGGGCGATGCCTCTACTCACGGCGCACCATTGGGCCAAGCAGCCATTGCACAATTACGCGAACATTTTGCGTGGCCGCATCCGCCATTTCATATTCCATCCGATATTTACGCAGCATGGAATCAAGTCGCTCAAGGTGAAGAAATTGAGCAGTTATGGTTGGAACAGTGCCAAGAATATAAAGCGCGACGCCCCAAGGATTATTATGAATTTCTGCGCAGAATTAATGGGGATTTACCAGATGATTGGCAGTCATTGACTCAACAATGGATCACAGATTGCAAATCTAATACCAAAGCAATGGCCACTCGCAAAGCGTCCCAAGCTTGTATCGAGCATTTTGCGGCACATTGTCCTGAGCTTTTGGGGGGGTCAGCTGATCTGACTGGCTCCAATTCTACAGACTGGTCAGGCACCCACATTGTTTCAGCCGATCACTGGCAAGGGAATTATTTGCAATATGGGGTACGCGAATTTGGGATGTCTGCCATCATGACGGGTATGGCACTCCACGGAGGATTTATTCCTTATGGCGGCACATTTTTAGTATTTTCTGATTATTCTCGCGCCGCGCTACGCATGGCGGCTATGATGCAACAACGCATCATTTTTATTTTCAGCCATGATTCAATAGGATTAGGAGAAGATGGCCCAACACATCAACCCATCGAACAAACCTCTTCCTTACGTTTGATTCCTAATTTACAGATATGGCGCCCCGCTGATCTATTAGAAACTGCCGTGGCATGGGAAAAAGCACTAGAACATCATACCGGACCTAGTTGTATTTTATTATCCCGTCAAACGCTACCGGCTATCGCACGCCCTCCGGAACAGCAAATTCATATTGATCGCGGCGCTTATATCGTTACAGACAGCCCAGAGTTCCCAGAACTGATTGTGATAGCTACCGGCTCGGAATTGCATATTGCACTGGCAGGCGCGACATTGCTGCGCGAGGCCGGTATCGCCACCCGCGTGGTCTCTATGCCTTGCGTAGAACTATTTTTGGCTCAAGACGCCACTTATCAAGAATCAATATTACCCAAAAATGTGCGCAAACGTATTGCAATTGAAGCAGGAGGTACGGCTTATTGGTATCGCTTTGTTGGATTGGATGGGTGTGTGATTGGCTTAGATCGCTTTGGCGAATGCGGCCCAGGAGAAATCGTTTTTGCTAGTTTGGAAATCACCGCAGAACGCGTTAAAATGGAAGGTTTTCGCTTGTGCCTTAGCAAAAAAGTGGCCGCATAAATTATGGTTTAGGAGAAAATAAGAGTATGAGTATTCGTGTTGCAATTAATGGTTATGGACGTATTGGACGTTGTATATTACGCGCTATTTTTGAGACCAAGCGCTTATCTGAGTTCAATGTGGTCGCCATCAATGACACATCGGGGATTCGCAGTACAGCACATCTAACTCGCTATGATAGTACGCATGGGAGATTTGCTAGTACCGTAACCATTGATGGTCAAAACTTAATAGTAGACGGCCATCCTATCACCATTACTTCTGAACGCAATCCAGCGAAATTACCCTGGAAAGAGTTGGGGGTTGATTTGGTTTTTGAATGTACAGGCAAGTTTACAAAGCGCCAAGATGCACTACAGCATATTGAGGCTGGCGCCAAAAAAGTATTGATTTCTGCACCCAGCATTGACGCCGATGCAACCATCGTTTACGGCGTGAATCATCACATTCTACGTACCACAGATTGTGTCGTATCCAATGCTTCTTGTACCACCAATTGCTTAGCGCCCGTCGTAAAACCACTGAACGATGCGATTGGTATTGAGTATGGATTATTAAATACCATCCATGCCTATACCAAAGATCAATTGCTCTTAGACGGACATCATCCTGATTTACATCGTGCACGCGCGGCAGCACACTCGATCATTCCAACTAAAACGGGCGCCGCAGCGGCTGTAGATCTAGTACTACCTGAGCTAAAAGGACGTTTAGATGGGTTTGCTATGCGTGTCCCCACTTTAAATGTATCTGTCATTGATTTAACTTTTACACCGAAACGACCCACTACCGTTGCAGAAGTCAATCAGATCATGTCTAATGCTAAAAATAATGTGTTACATATTAATGATGACCCCCTAGTGTCATGCGATTTTAATCATTACCCTGCTTCCGCTGTGTTTGACACAACGCAAACCAGAGTATTGGGTAATATGGTAAAAATCATTGCGTGGTATGATAATGAATGGGGATTTTCTAATCGAATGTTAGATACCGCTCATCACATGATGAGTGTTTAAGGAGTAATTATGAGTCTCATCAGCATACAAGATGTCGACCTCAAATCCAAATGCGTTCTTATTCGGGAAGACCTAAATGTCCCAATTAAAGATGGCATGATTACCAGTGATCAACGCTTACGCGCTGTATTGCCTACTTTGCAAAAAGTACTCGATGCAGGTGCAGGAGTCATTGTTCTATCCCATCTAGGACGCCCGACTGAAGGCAAATATGACCCCAAATTATCACTCCAACCCGTGGCCAATTATTTGGCTGCGCAATTAAATTATCCTGTAAGATTTTCGACCGATTATTTACAAGGTGTCAAAGTCAAACCAGGCGAGCTTGTGTTGTGTGAAAACGTACGCTTTAATATCGGAGAGAAAAGCAATGACCCCGCTTTAGCCCGCCAATTGGCGAGTTTATGTGACGTATTCATTATGGATGCATTTGGCACGGCACATCGTTGCCATGCCTCTACCTATGGTTTGGCACAATATGCGCCCATCGCAGTTGCCGGACCTTTGTTACTGCGCGAGCTAGAGACGTTGGAACGCGTATTACGCGCCCCCGAAAAGCCTATTATTGCGATTGTTGGCGGTGCTAAAGTCTCTTCAAAACTATCTTTGTTGAAACAAATGATTTCACGCGTCGATGTTTTGATCCCTGGCGGCGGCATTGCGAATACTTTCTTGAAAGCCAGTGGCAAAGAAATTGGCATTTCTTTGTATGAACCGAATTTAATAGAAGAATCGCAAGCCATTTTACAATTGGCTAAAACGACAGGCTGTGAAATCGTGCTGCCAACTGACGTCGTCGTGGGTAAACATTTTCAAGATACTTGCCCAGCCTATAACAAAACCCTCTCTCATGTCGCGACAGACGACATGATTATGGATATTGGACCAGAAACGGTAGCCCGTTACATTGCGCTCATTGAGACAGGTAAAACCATCATTTGGAACGGTCCATTAGGCGTATTCGAATTTCCACAATTTGGATATGGAACGCGCGCCGTAGCCATTGCCATTGCAAACTCTGATGCTTTCAGTATAACCGGCGGTGGCGACACATTAGCCGCCATTGACAAATACGATTTGACTGACCAAATGGATTATATTTCCACTGGCGGTGGTGCATTCTTACAGTATTTGGAAGGCAAGCCATTACCTGCTGTCGCAATTTTAGAAGAAAGGGCCAAAAACGCGATTTGTGTTTAAAGATCAAAAACCAGCACTTTTTTACTTTTTATCTGCCTTTAAATTCGAGGGTGCTGGAAACTCTTTTGCTCTAATCCGGCGCCTGTTTTACCACCTTTTTACTCAACTGAGCTCGTCCTTTGCCTCCACTTCATCACGACGTCTCGGATAGATTCAAACCGAGTATTAGATTGGTTATAAACAATTTAGATTCTTCAAGTCTCATGCAAACCCCCGATTTCAAGGTGAATTTAGATAAGAGAATGACCGAATTAAATACTAGATCCAACGAAGAGATCGGAGTTTTGCGTAAGTCCGGCTCTTTTTATATTTTTACCAACAATTAGGAGCATAACGTGGTTAAGAAAAATTTAACTATTGGCTTGGTGCAAGAACGGTGGGTGGACAACCCCTCGATCCATCAAGATAATCTTGCCATAGGCATTAGATCGGCTGCGCAACAAGGTGCCAGCTTAATTTGTTTGCAAGAATTGACCTTGTCCCCTTATTTTTGTACTCAACCAGATGTCGATCCGAAACCTTATATGGAAGATCTGGAACATGGGCCTACTGCAAAATTTGTTGGTCATATGGCACAAAGCACTCAAACTACTATCACCGCCTCATTATGCGATAGTGCTGGATATAACACCGCCGTAGCATTTGATCCACAGGGTCAGCTAGTCGCAGCTACTCGCAAACAACATATCCCGAGTGGCGAAAAATATCACGAAGATCACTATTTCAAGGTGGGAGACTCTGATTACCCTATTCACAATCTTGCGGGGTGTCACGTGGGGCTGCCTACCTGTTATGATCAATGGTTTCCAGAGCTATCCCGCATTTATGGGTTAAAAAATGCCGATATTTTGATCTACCCCACCGCAATTGGGGATGAACCCACTGCACCGGATTTGGATACTCAACCGATGTGGCAAACTGTCATGATTGCTCAGGGTATTATGGCCAATTGTTTTATGGTTGCGGTCAATCGCGTAGGAAAGGAAGATGGTCTACAATTCTATGGGAGTAGTTTTATTTCCTCACCTTTAGGTCAAGTCTTAGCACAAGCACCGCGGCATGAGCCTGCGGTTTTAGTAACCACAATAGAGCTTGAACAACGCGCGCTGTGGGGCAGATTATTCCCATTTGCTCAACAACGTCAACCCCAAACATATCGAGCACTACTTAGCGCTATACAGGAAGGTGAATCATGACATTCCATACACCCTCGTTAGACCAATATTACCATATCAAACATTGGGGAGATGGCTATTTCGCAATGAATGACCAAGGCGAAATCATCGTACGTAAATACCCTGACGATACCAGCGTGACCTTATTAGCCATTGTGCAAGAAGCCGAACTCTCTGGACTTTCCCTCCCTTTATTAATCCGCTTTAATGACATATTACATGACCGAGTTACAAAAATTTATTCTGCGTTTGACCAAGCTCGGCAAACATTAGCTTACCGAGGCCAATATCAATTGGTATACCCCATCAAAGTAAATCAAGAATGGGCCGTCGTCAAAGAACTATTAAATACACAAACCCACGCGCTAGGACTCGAAGCAGGCTCTAAGCCAGAATTGTTGGCCGTCATTGGCATGCTAAGCCAAACAAAATCCGTCATCATATGTAATGGATATAAAGATAGTACCTATATTCGCGCAGCTCTAATTGCCCAAAAAATGGGGCATACTGTCTTTATCGTCATTGAAAAAATTGCTGAATGGGACATTATTGAGCAAGAATCCAACCGCCTAGGAATACGTCCTCAAATTGGTGTTCGCATTCGGTTGGTTTCTAAGGGCGCAGGACTTTGGGAAGACACTGGAGGAGAAAAATCTAAATTTGGATTGTCTGCAGCCCAAGTTCTATTGCTAGTCTCACGAATGACTCACAGCGGCATGCTGAATTGTCTGCAAATGATGCACTGTCATATGGGCTCTGAAATTGCCAATATTCAAGACATTGGTGATTGTATGCAAGAAATTTCGCAGTATTATATCGCGTTACATCAGCTTGCTGTACCTATTCACACCCTGGATGTCGGAGGAGGTCTCAGTGTGGATTACGAAGGGACACAATCCGCGACGGGTTGCTCTATGAATTATAGTTTATATGAATATGCATCGAGTATCATGTCCAATATTCAACGAGCTTGTGCGAGCGCTCAGCTGCCAGAACCTAATATTATCACGGAGTCAGGGCGTGCTTTAACTGCACATCACGCGGTCCTGATCACCAATATTACTGGCGTTGAGCATGGCTGTGAAGAAATACTAGCCCCATTCATTCAGGATCCATCGGTTCCGGTGGTTTTAGAAATGTGGCAAAATTATCAATCCTTGCCGACTTGCATGCCATCTGAAGTCTATGCCTCCAGCTCCCAATTATTAATCACTGCACAAAACAACTTTTTGCACGGCGACATTTCTTTGCAAGACAAAGCAACGGTGGAATGCTTATTCAAAAAAATCTGTTTGGACATACAAAACAGCTTGGACATGACTCATCCTGTTGATCAGGCTTTATCTGAGCAGCTTTCAGAAAGATTAGCAGCAAAAGTGTTTTGTAATCTTTCATTTTTTCAATCTTTGCCTGATGCTTGGGCGTTGAGCCAAGTTTTTCCAGTAGTACCTATTTCACAACTGTTAAACCGTCCATTGATGCATAGTATTTTAGCTGATTTAACCTGCGATTCAGACGGTACTTTGAATCATTATGTAGGGGGAGGGAGTGTAAGTTCAACACTCCTCCTGCCTGAGTTTGATAAAAGCGCGCCTTATATGCTAGGATTTTTTTTGGTGGGCGCTTATCAGGAAATTTTAGGTAATTTACATAATTTATTTGGAGATACAAATTCTGTGGCGGTTACCTTACAGGGAAATGGCCAGTTTTCTTTGTATGATATGTGCGACGGCGATACGGTATCAAATGTTCTATCAGCGGCACATTTCGATTGCAAAACGTTATTGTTATCCTACAAGCAGCAATTGAAGCGAACCGATTTACCGGACGACACGATTCAATTGTATTTGATGGAACTTTCTAGTATTTTTTCTCAATCCACCTACTTGCGAGTATAAATGCAAACACCTAAAGAAGCTGGTTTTTCAATGCCTGCAGAATGGCACCCACATAGCGGGTGCTGGATGGCCTGGCCCTGTCACAGGGCTACATGGCATACCATTGGGCTACAACGTGCGCGCGAGGCGTATGCACGCGTTGCGCACGCCATTCAAATGTTCGAACCGGTAACCATGCTGGTCAATCCTGGAGACGAAGCTTCAGCGCAGGCATTATGCGGACCCACCATTCGCCAGATAACGCTCCCCTTGAATGACTCTTGGTTACGCGATACAGGTCCTAGTTTTTTATTGAATGCTGAACAACAATTGGCAGGCATTGATTGGATTCATAATGCTTGGGGCGGTAATTACGAGCCATGTGATTTGGATAATCAAATTGCAGGGGCAGTACTACGCATAACGGGCGCACGCGCCTTTCAAGCCCCCCTCGTCATGGAAGGCGGATCTTTTCATGTAGATGGCGAGGGTACGCTGCTCACTACGCGCGAATGTCTGTTAAATCCCAATCGCAATCCACAATTAACAGAAGCTAAGATTACCCACTATTTGCAAAACTATCTAAATATTCAAACCATTATTTGGTTAAACCAAGGATTGGTAGGAGATGAAACTGACGGTCATGTTGATGAAATTGCCTGTTTTATTGCTCCCGGTCGTGTGTTTTGTCTGATTACAAACGACCCTACAGATATCAACTATCCAAGATTGCAGGCAAATTTCAGCCTATTACAGCAGAGTCGCGATGCCAAAGGGCGCCTGCTGGACGTCATTCCAATCGAACAACCTCCGGCAACGTATCTGAACCAAGAACGGTTAACATTGTCTTATATTAATTTTTATGCCGCTAATGGCGGTATCGTCATGCCTGCATTTGGCCACCCGCAATATGATGCGGCTGCCAAAGCGCTATTTGAACAACATTTTCCAGAACGGATTATTACTCAAATTGATGCTCTCGATGTATTTGCAGGCGGCGGAGGCATTCATTGCATTACTCAGCAGCAACCATCCAACTCAGGCCTGGCGTAAAACAAAAGTATTAATTTCCAGGGCGCGGTCCATTTGAAACGCCATCTTGGTTTTCTTCCTTTTGCTCTCTTCTCATCTTAATTGCCTTCTCCCCAATTTGAGCTCCCATCATAACTTGTTGGGGAGAAATTGGTGTCCCGGTAACAGCAGTAAGCACAACGCTAGCCAATCCAGCTACTACAGGATTCTGTAAAAGTTGGGCCATGGTTTCGGAGCCAGGAGGTAACTTATCAATCTGTTTTCCTATCTCTTCTGGATTCGGGATTCCCCCGCCGGCAGGTGGCATTGGGCCAGTCACAATGATTCCTTAACAGAGTAGTTGCTCTATAATCAGGATAGCACAGAGTTTCTAGCACGCAAATTTAATATGAGAAGATGTGACTTATCGTGTCCTTAACGCAAATTTTTTCGGACTTTTTGTAATAAACGAATTTGAGCCAAGGCTCTGGTTAATTCAGCAGATGCGACTGAATAATCTATGGTTGAACTTTTATTAGCAATCGCTTCTTCCGCACGTGCTTTGGCTGCTAAAGCCGCCGCTTCATTAATATCATCTGCACGCTCTACTGCATCAGCCAATACCGTCACGTGGTGCGGCTGTACTTCCAGCATACCACCCGAAACATAATACAATTCTTTGGCACCACCAGGCAGCGTTACGCGGACTTCACCTGGTCGGAGCAAAGTTAGCAATGGGGCATGTCCAGGGATAATACCAATTTCACCCAACTCGGCGCTGGCAACCACCATTTCAACCAAACCAGAAAATATTTCTTTTTCTGCACTGACGATATCTAATTGTGTGGTAATTGCCATTTCTTCAGCCTGCCTCATAGTGTTTTAGCTTTGGCGATCGCTTCCTCGATGCTACCGACCATATAGAATGCTTGCTCTGGCAAATCATCATAATCACCAGCCAAGATCCCTTGGAAACCTGCGATGGTATCCTTCAAAGATACATATTTTCCAGGCGAACCGGTAAATACTTCTGCCACAAAGAAAGGCTGAGATAAGAAACGTTGGATTTTGCGCGCACGAGACACCACTCGTTTGTCATCTTCCGACAACTCATCCATCCCCAAAATAGCAATAATATCTTTCAATTCTTTATAACGTTGCAGGGTTTGTTGAACTTTTCTTGCCGTATCATAATGCACTTGTCCAACCACTAAAGGATCCAACTGACGCGAAGTAGAATCCAAAGGATCCACTGCTGGGTAAATCCCTAATTCCGCAATTTGGCGTGACAACACGACGGTTGCATCCAAATGTGCAAATGTTGTAGCAGGTGAAGGATCGGTGAGATCATCCGCGGGTACATAGACAGCTTGGATCGATGTAATAGAGCCGGTTTTTGTAGAGGTGATCCGTTCTTGCAACATACCCATTTCTTCTGCCAAAGTAGGCTGATACCCTACCGCAGATGGCATACGACCTAATAAAGCCGAAACTTCAACACCCGCCAAAGTATAACGATAAATATTATCGATGAATAACAATACATCACGACCTTCATCTCGGAATTTCTCAGCCATAGTCAAGCCTGTCAGCGCTACGCGCAAACGGTTACCAGGTGGCTCGTTCATCTGACCGTATACCAAGGATACTTTATCCAAGACATTAGAGTCTTTCATTTCGTGATAGAAATCGTTTCCTTCCCGTGTACGTTCGCCCACGCCCGCAAAAACGGAATATCCGCTGTGTTCAATCGCAATATTTCGGATCAATTCCATCATATTAACTGTTTTACCTACGCCGGCTCCACCGAACAAACCAACTTTACCACCTTTGGCAAACGGGCATAACAAATCAATAACTTTAATACCAGTTTCTAGCAATTCCTGACTGCCTGCTTGTTCTTCATAAGAAGGTGGTTTACGATGAATAGACCAAAATTCTTTGGCATCAATTGGACCAGCGTGATCAATGGGGTTACCCAAAACATTCGCAATTCGACCCAACGTGGCTTCACCGACAGGCACTTGAATTGGTTTGCCGGTATTCAGGGTTGCAACACCTCGGCGCAGACCATCTGTAGTACCCATTGCAATGGTACGTACTACTCCATCACCTAATTGTTGTTGCACTTCAAATACCAAATCTCCTTGCTCTAATTTCAGAGCATCATTCACTTTGGGTACATGGTCCCGTGGAAATTCAACGTCAACAACAGGTCCGATGATTTGAACCACTTTACCGATTTGCACTTCGGTTTGCACTATAGGCGCTGCGCACATTATATACCCTCTTCTAAAGCGGCCATGCCACCCACAATTTCTGCCAACTCTTGAGTAATGGCAGCTTGTCGGGCTTTATTATAGGCCAATTGAAATTGTTTGATTAACTCTCCAGCATTATCCGTTGCGCTTTTCATTGCCATCATTTTGGCAGCTTGCTCGCACGCAATATTTTCTACAACTCCCTGATACACTTGTAATTCAATATAGCGTTCTAATAATTCATCCAAAAGATCTTTGGCATCAGGCTCATAAATATAGTCCCAATGATGCTGCATTTTTTCTCGACTGTCTTCTGCGGTAGGCAAAGGCAGTAATCGTTTAAAATTCGGCTTTTGGGTCATTGTATTCACAAATTCGTTGTAAACGATATGCAATGCGTCAATTTCACCACGGTGATAAGCATCACACATCACTTTTACCGAACCCAGCAAGTCTTTGATACCAGGAGAATCGCCCAAGTGATCGACCGATGCTAATACTCGCCCGCCTACCCGTTTAAAAAACGCCTGTCCTTTACGCCCAATCACGCATAAATCACATTCTTGGCCTTGCTGCTCATACTGTTTCATATGCCGCAATACTTCGCGTAATAAATTGGAGTTCAGACCACCACAAAGACCACGATCCGACGTGACCACAATCACACCAACACGACGTACAGCACGTACCGTCATAAAAGGGTGATGATATTCTGAGGTCGCATGGGCAAGATGCCGAATCACTTGGTATATTTTTGTCGCATAGGGCCTGGATGCACGCATTCTTTCCTGCGTTTTTCTCATCTTGCTTGCTGCTACCATTTCCATTGCACGCGTAATTTTACGCGTTTTTTGCGTGCTCAGAATGGTTGAACGGATCTCTTTCGCTCCCGACATAATCGCCTCTTCTACCAGCTGCCAGTTTGCTTGAATTCAACCAATGCTGCTTTCAATTTTGCATCGATATCATCATCATAACCACCCGCTGCATTAATTTGCGCCATGAGTGGGGCATGTAAACTGTGCATGAAACCCCGTAATGCAGCTTCAAATGCGGTGACCTCTGCAACCGGAACATCGTCCAAAAAGCCTTTCTCAACGGCATACAATGACAAGCCCATCTCAGAAACAGACAACGGATCATATTGTTTTTGTTTCATCAATTCTGTAATACGTTGTCCGCGTTCTAATTGCTTACGTGTCGCATCATCCAAATCAGAAGCAAATTGAGAAAATGCCTCTAATTCTCTGAATTGCGCCAAAGCCAAGCGAGTACCACCGCCCAATTTTTTCATAATTTTAGTTTGTGCAGCACCACCTACTCGCGATACTGACAAACCAGAATTGATCGCTGGGCGTACGCCAGAATTAAACAAATTATTATCCAAGAAAATCTGACCATCGGTAATCGAAATAACGTTCGTGGGTACAAATGCAGACACGTCGCCGGCTTGCGTTTCAATAATGGGTAATGCAGTAAGTGACCCAGTTTTTCCTTTCACTTCGCCACCAGTGAGTCTTTCGACTTCTTCAGCATTAATTCGAGCTGCGCGTTCTAGCAACCGTGAGTGCAAATAGAAAATATCACCAGGATAAGCTTCGCGGCCTGGTGGCCGACGTAGCAACAATGAAATTTGTCGGTAGGCCCATGCTTGTTTGGTCAAATCATCATAGACAATCAGCGCATTTTCACCACGCTCCATGAAATACTCGCCCATCGAGCAACCTGAATAAGGCGCAATGAACTGCAAAGCCGCAGAATCGGCAGCGCCTGCAACCACAACAATAGTATGTGCGAGCGCATCATGTTCTTCTAATTTGCGCACAATGGATGCAACCGAAGAGGCTTTTTGACCTATCGCAACATAAATACACACCACACCGGTAGTCTTTTGGTTAATGATGGCATCAATCGCAATCGCTGTTTTACCTGTTTGGCGATCTCCAATAATCAATTCACGTTGGCCACGACCAATCGGAACCATCGCATCAATCGCTTTCAAGCCGGTTTGCACGGGCTCATCTACTGATTTACGTTCAATTACACCAGGTGCAATACGCTCAATCGGCAAGAAGGAATCTGTTTTAATCGGGCCTTTGCCATCAATCGGATTACCTAGGGGATCGACGACGCGTCCCAACAATGCGGGACCAACGGGTACTTCTAGAATTCTGCCTGTGCAGCGACCGACCATGCCTTCGTACAAAGTGCTGGCATCGCCTAAAATAACAACCCCAACGGAGTCACGCTCCAAATTAAGAGCCAGCCCAGAAACACCGCCATCAAACTCGACCATTTCACCTTGCATGACGCCGCTCAAACCATGCAAACGAACAATACCATCTTTGTTGCTGGTGATAGTGCCTTCGTCTTGCGATGTCGCAGCAATCTGGAATTTTGTAATTTGATTCTTAATTTCTTCAGAAATTTCTGATGAACTCAAAGTGCCTTGTACCATGAATATTCCTCTCTATACTATGCAGCCAATGTGTTGCTTAAGTTTTTTATCTGAGTTCGCACGGAGCCATCAAAAACCAAATTCCCTGCACGAATAATTGCACCGCCCAGTAGGGTGGGGTCAATTGTAATGTTAAGCGTAATATCGCGTTCCAAACGTTGACTCAAACGCGTCGTCAACTGTTTAATTTGTTCATTTGATAAATCTGAAAAACTCACCACATCGACGGTCAACGTTTTTTCGTATTCCGCCCGCAAATTCTGAAACTGTTGAAATATACTTGGCACAGCCAACAAACGCTTGTTATGCGCCAGCAACTCAATAAAATTATGAAAATGCGCACTACTCTTCGCCAATTTAAAGCGCTGTAACACCGCGCCCAATAATTCACAATGTTGCGTTGGTGTGGTTGCTGGGTCGGTAATGAATGCAACACTCAAAGGATCAGAGATAATTTGAGTCAAACACTCGAGAAGATTAGCCCATAGCACAATATCTTTATGTTCTAAAGCGAACTCAAAAGCGGCTTTTGCATAGGGCCTTGCTATGGGGGTCATATCAGTCATCATCAAATCTCTGCGATCAAATCATCAATCAATAAATGGTTGCGAGCAGCATCAATTTCGTTTTTTAGGATCTTTTCTGCACCAGCAACCGCCAATTTACCGATTTCTTTATGCAGCGAGGCCCGAGCACGGTTCACTTCTTGCACCAAATGCTCAGCAGCAACCTTGGCTGCATGGTCGGTTTGGATTTTGGCTTGCTCTTTTGCTTCTTCGATGATCTGAGTTGCGCGAAAGGACGCTTTTTCAATGATCTCATTCGCCTGATGCTTCGCTTCTTTCAATTCATCAAGAGCTCGGTGATGCGATAACTCTAATTCTCTCTGCCCACGCTCTGCAGCAGCCAAACCTTCGGCAATTTTAGCCTGTCGCGCTGCAAGCGCTTTTTGCAATGGCGGCCAGACAAATGTCATGGTGAACCATACAAAACATGCAAAAACCAACATTTGTATAATCAAAGTTGCATTAATGTCCAAGACAAATTCTCCGGGTAATTCAAAATAATTGCAGCACTTGCTTCACGAATTCTTTACTAGCCTAAAATTGACAAAAACGGGTTAGCGAAAGTGAAGAACAAGCCAATCCCTACACCAATCATAGTCACCGCATCTAACAAACCTGCGACGATAAACATTTTAACCTGTAACATAGGAACCATTTCAGGTTGACGTGCTGCGCCTTCTAAAAATTTTCCACCTAACAAACCAAATCCAATTGCAGTACCCAATGCACCCAAACCAATTAAAAGCGAAACTGCAATAACGGTCATACTTTGAATTTGTGTAGCCAACGACATGTCCATAACTTATCCCCTTAACTAAAATAAAATATTAAACCCTAATGATCTTCATGCGCCAAACTTAGATACACAATGGTTAGCACCATGAAAATAAATGCTTGTAACGTAATGACCAAAATATGAAAAATGGACCATCCTAACGACAAGACAAACTGGGTTACCGCTAATGTAGCAGTAGCGACTGGCGCAGTTGACATACTGCCATGCAATGTCATCAGCGCAAGCAAAATAAAAATCAATTCACCGGCATACAAATTTCCAAACAATCGCAATGACAAAGAAATCGCTCGAGAAATTAACGTCACTGATTCTAGTACAAAATTAAAAGGAATGGCTAATACGTGATCAAAGGGCTTTAAAGTTAATTCTTTAGTAAATCCTTTCACGCCCTTCACTTTAATACTATAAAACAGGATTAGGAAAAACACCGATAACGACATAGAAAAAGTCAAATTCAGATCCGTCGTTGGCACCACTTTAAGATGATGAAAACCTAAGCTATTAGCCACAACAGGCAATAGATCAACCGGTAAAATATCCATAAAATTCATGGTAAATACCCAAAGGAAGATGGTCAGTGCCAACGGTCCAATAACCGGCGACTTACCATGAAAGCAATCTTTTACTTGGTCATCTGCAAACACCAAAATCGATTCCACGAAGTTTTGGAGACACCCAGGTACCCCTGAAGTGACTTTACGCGCTGCCACAAAAAAGAAAGCCAATACGGTTATTCCTAAGAACAATGAGAAAAATACCGTATCAAGATTTACTGTCCAAAAACCACCGTCAGAACCCAATTGCATGGTTTTAAGATTATATGTCAGATATGTAAGATGATGTTTAATATAGTCTGTATTGGATAGCATAGTTATTCTTTAAAGTAAGTTATTCTATATTTTGTTGAACACCGGCATTACCCATGCCAGTATCTGCATCCCGAGATAGGTACCAAAAAAAATCATCGGGTTAACGGTACATCCAGCAAAAACCATTGTAAACAACACTATCGACAACCCAAACTTCAGCATCTCACCCTGATAAAATCCTTTCAGAATCAAACGCGCTGCCTGCGCGCCTTGGTGGCGAAATATGCGATACGTACGAAGTGCATTCGGAACAAAATAGGTTATCCCTGCCAAGTAGGCTGATTTTACGCCTATCATCCCTGCATAGCAAGCAGCGATACAAACTAGCAGAAATAAAGAAGCCAGGTCGACCAGCAAAATCTTGCGTATACGTTGTTGGTTGGTTCCAATCAAGGAATATCCCCACTTGTCACGGGCATGAATTATAGATGAATCTTGCAAGCGCTGCAAGTTAGAATGTGCAGTTTTTTTTCATAATAATTGCCAGCGCCACGTCAGCGTGGATCCTTCGCTAATATAGTGCTGTACGACTGAACAGTCAGATGCCCGCCTGCACGGGAATGACACACCTCTTTGAAAAAAATCGCTATGCAATGCGTATTTACACGTTAGAAAATCGTTCCCAACAACTGTGTGCGCGCTGAGGTAACTCTTCAACATCTTCGTTAAAGCCCTCTTTCAACGTAGGACTGGTCGCATATTTTAAACCTTGGAGCATCCCATAAGCGAGGAAAAAGCCCCCTGCGACTATTAATATCGTAAGCGCTACAGGTGGTACGTGCGCAACTATGATAAAAGGCAAATATTTACCGATTAAGATCATCGCCGAACCCAATAAAAGACCAGGACAACTGACTTTAAACAGCCTGCAATATGAAAAATCTTTGGATTGATACACCGGTTCATGCCAATCTGACGTGCCAGGTACTGTAGCAAAAAACCCTTGTTTGCTGGTTGCATTGCGAGCACATTCCCATTTTTCGTCATTAGCAATCATAACAACACTCCCTTTATCGTGCATTTATTGTACAATAAAGGGGTTATTTTGTCAACCTTCAACCATATAGCCTGCAACTGCTTTTTCTAGGATTATATGTAATAATTGTAAATTATATGGATAGGACTTACGCAAAACTCCGAGGTCGTGGCGGCTGTAGTCTTTTATGCGGGTGTTTAGATGACTACATGACCGAATTAAATACTAAATCCAACGAAGAGATCGAAGTTTTGCGTAAGTCCTAATGGACTCATCCTATTTGTGAAGGGCGACTATGGCATTACACATTGTTATTCTGGCTGCGGGGCTTGGGCAACGCATGCGTTCAACATTACCCAAAGTCTTGCATACTGTTGCGGGTCGTTCTATGTTGGAACGGGTAATAGACACTGCGCAGAGTCAAGCTCCTGAAAAAATACATGTCATCATAGGACATGCTGCTGACACGATTCAAACGGCCTGTCAGGCGTTGCCAGTTAATTGGATTACGCAAGCGGAGCAGCTGGGTACAGGGCATGCTGTGCTGCAGGCCCTTCCTCATATCCCTGATGAAGCTGACGTATTAGTACTGTATGGTGATGTGCCTTTGCTTCGTGCTGAAACCATCGAAGCACTGATCAAACTTGGCCAAAAGCACCAGCAAGCATTGGCTTTGCTCGTTGCCACCGTGCCCAACCCATTGGGTTTGGGTCGCATTATTCGAAATGAGCAACAGCAAATTGTGGCTATTATTGAAGAAAAAGATGCCAATCCAACCCAACGTGTCATTGCAGAAATTTATTCAGGCATTTGCTGCACTTCAGCGGCGAATCTTCAGCGCTGGCTGCCTAAAACAACCCCAAAAAATGCGCAAAAAGAATATTATTTCACAGATATCATCGGTCTTGCCAAAGCTGAACAACAACCCATTGTTTCTTTATCGGTTGATAACTATCAAGACATTTTAGGCGTCAACGATCGATCACAACTCCATCAGGTTGAACGCATCTGGCAACGGCGTGTTGCAGAACAATTATTATTGTCAGGCGTCGGCATTGCTGATATCAATCGCATTGATATTCGCGGAACCTTGAACTGTGATCAAGATGTATTTATTGATATTAACACGCTCTTCAAGGGCCAAGTACACATTGGTGAGGGTTCCGTTATTGGACCCAATTGCGTTTTGTCTCATGTCACCATTGGCGCACACTGTAAAATAGAAACTGCCAGCGTTTTGGAGAATTGCATCATTGGTGATAATTGCCAGATTGGCCCTTTTGCCCGTATTCGGCCTGGTACGCAATTAGCCGCTCATTGTAAAATTGGCAATTTTGTTGAAGCCAAACAAGCCATTTTTGGTGAACATAGCAAAGCCAATCATCTTAGCTATTTGGGCGATGTGACCATTGGGAGTCATGTCAATATTGGAGCAGGCACCATTACCTGTAATTATGACGGTGCAAACAAACATCAAACCATTATCGAAGACGGGGTAAACATTGGTTCCGACACACAATTGGTTGCGCCCGTCACTATCGGAAAAAATGCGACCATCGGCGCCGGTAGCACCATACGCAGCAATGCACCTCCAGATCAATTAACACTCTCGCTCTCTCAACAAAAAACCATACCGGGTTGGAAGCGCAAGAAGAAGATCGATCACCCTAAGTAAAATCGGATCCCAGTACTACCTTAGGACTTACGCAAAACTCTGAGTCGAGGTGGATTTAGTCTTTAATTAGGGCGTTTAAATGGCTAAAATGCTAAATCCAACTAAGAGATCGGAGTTTTACGTAAGTCCTATACCGCTTAATTGCCGCATTTGGGCCTGACTCGCTCACATTAAATGCGTTTACCATATAGAAACTACGAATTTAATAACAAAAATATGCGAAGTAGGTATAATGAATTTACTCTTTGAAAATACAGAAGCTCGTTAATTATGGAATTTACATCCACAAACATGACACATTTTAAAAAAACCTTACCTGATAGTCACACGATGACGAACCCCGCACTTAGCAAAGCACAAAAAATGAAAGATCATTTGGTGGCTATGCTGGAAAACGCAAGCGACGAGATAGAACGTGTGCAACACGAACCTGATTCTAGTTTTACTCAGCTCGTAGAGGATTGTGGTTCTGAAAAAAGGGCTAAACTCTCATTTATAGAAGACAGGTTTGATACAGTCATTACCCCTTGGCTAGAAATTAATAACATTAATCCTTTTGCAATTGATCAATTCAGAGTCAAAATGACAAGGGCTTACGCTAAAATCCTGAATCGAGCAAGCATTAATGCAAGCATCTCCATCAGCACAGAGTTTGGAGAGGGATTAAGATCTATTTTAGCGCAGATTGATGTAGCTCAAGAGGTGAACCCATCATTACCTGGAATGTATACTTGTCCCTAATGAATTTATAGCCTCTAATCAACCGCGCTAGCTTCCCAAAATATCATATGCTCTGGTTTTATAACTGTACTCAAATGCTCCAAAGCGGGCTCTACTTTGCTAGGAATATCAAAGAAATCGATGGCTAAGGGCAAATCTAAAGATAATGCCATAAAGGAAGCTGTTTGTTCCCCGGTTTCGCCAAAGCCAGAAATAGCCCGAAATACCGTGACACCACGGAGTTTCGCTTCGTTTTTCAAATACTTCATGATGCTTTCTAGTAACTGTGAGGATTCCGTTATGTAAATACGTACCACAAGAACTTTGGTTGTTTTCATAATTGCCTTCCCCATAAAATACCCAGCCACGTTAACCCCAAACATAGCACAATATGCATAAGAACATTCATCATGCCTGAAACCCACGCCCCTGATTCAAGAAGATTCCAAGTTTCTATGGAAAAAGAAGAAAAAGTTGTGTATCCCCCTAAAAAGCCAACCAATAGAAACAAGCGCAATTGTGGCGCATACGCAACATATCGACTCAATAGCAGAGAAAACAGGACACCCATTAAGAACGACCCGCTGGCATTAACCAACAGTGTACCCCAGGGAAAATTCCGGCCCAATAACCAATATGCGGCGTTAGACAATAGATAACGGAAAGCGCCCCCCAATCCCGAGCCTAAAAACACCCAAACGATATTCACAGGGTCCCCTCAGTCGGTTTTTTCTTTATATTCGCATAAATCGCGGATGATACAAGTCGCACAATGTGGTTTTTTTGCCGCACAGACATAGCGCCCATGTAATATCAACCAATGATGAGCATTCTGTAAAAAAGACGCATCAACCCTTTTTTCTAAACCACGCTCTACTTCCAAAGGTGTTTTCCCCCGCGCCATACCGGTCCGATTGGCCACTCGGAAAATATGCGTATCCACCGCAATAGTTGGCAGACCAAACGCGGTATTTAAAACCACATTCGCGGTCTTTCTGCCCACACCAGGTAATGCCTCCAATTCCGAGCGCGTTGCGGGCACTTTACCATGATGAAACGTCACCAGGCGTTCGCATGCCTGAATAATGTGGCGCGCTTTACTATTAAAAAGCCCGATGGTTTTGATATGTTCCTTTAATTTGTCTTCCCCTAATGCCAATATTGCTTCGGGTGTATTGGCAATTGGGAACAAATGTCGGGTTGCTTTGTTCACACTCACATCGGTGGCTTGCGCGGATAAAATCACAGCGATTAATAATTCGAAATGAGAGTGATAGTGTAACTCTGTTTTGGGATGTGGGTTTTGAGCTTGCAAGCGTTGAAAAATGAGCTGTAAGGTTGCCCGATTCATGTCAAAATTTCGCCTTCACACGTGCTAATGCTTCCAATATATAGGTTTTTTTTGCGGCCTTCTCTGCCGTATCATCGCCTTGCTCTACACTCAAGCGACGCTTAGTTCGATAATGCTGTACTTTTGCATTGTCTTCCGCCACCAGTCGAACCTGTCTCGCCTGATAGCGAGTACGCGCCACGTCCGGCTCATAACTCAGTTCTGGCACATGAACCATATCAATACAATCCACTGGGCAAGGCTCTACACACAAGCCACAACCGGTGCATTCATGTGCCAAGACCGTGTGCATGAGTTTAGCCGCCCCCACAATCGCATCGACTGGGCAGGCCTGAATACATTTGGTACAACCAATACATTCTGCTTCGCGAATCATAGCCAAAACGGGTGCACTCGTTTGCTGTCTTACCTGATCTTCATAAGGCGCGGGATCAACCTGTAGCAATGTTCCCAAAGCATGCAAAGTTTTGATCCCACCTGGAGGACAATGATCAATGGTAGCCGCACCGACAGCCATCGCTTCTGCATACGGCCGACAACCGGCATACCCACATAAACCACATTGCGTTTGAGGTAAAACCGCATCGATATCTTGCACCAAACTCACTGCATTTCCTTAGTGTCGGCTAACAATGCATCAATCTGGCTTTGTTCGACGCGTTGCATCAATGGCACAAAAGGTTGGATCATGTGATCCAACAATGGTTGATCTATGTTTGCCCAGTCCAAAGCAGGGCAATCCAAAAATGCTTCCACTGTCTCGGCCATTTTGGGCAACACGGGTTTCAAATAGGCCATTAAAACCCGAAACAGATTCAACCCCATGCTACACACCATTTGTACCTGCGGTAGCGTCTCGGGATCTTTGGCCAACACCCAAGGTTTCTCAGCATCGATATACTGATTCACTGCATCTGCGCCCTCCATAATCAACCGTTGTGCTCTTGCATAATCCCGGCCAATATAAGCAGCAATCAAATCTGGACGCAAATTTAGCAAATTCTGGTACAAATCAGGCTTATGCACAGTTTTTGCTAGCGTTTGTTGGAAGTTTTTTTGAATAAAGCCCGCACATCGACTCGCAATATTCACTACTTTCCCAACCAAATCCGCATTCACACGATGTAATAAATCGGTAAAATTAAGGTCCAAATCATCTACGCGACCATTCATTTTAGCAGCAAAATAATACCGCAAATAATCCGGATGTAAATGAGCCAAATAGCGTCTGGCTTCAATAAAAGTACCCCGTGATTTTGACATTTTTTGCCCATTAACTGTTAAGAACCCATGGGTAAAAATAGCTGTAGGCAAGCGATGACCACTACCAGATAACAAAGCAGGCCAAAACAGCGCATGAAAATACATGATGTCTTTCCCGACGAAATGGTACAACTCAGTCGTTGTATCCGGATCCCAAAATTCGGCAAAAGACTTCCCCGTTTGCTCGCAATAACGTTGGCAAGCCGCCATATAACCAATGGGGGCATCTAACCAAACATAAAAATATTTATCCTTGGTTCCTGGAATCAAAAATCCAAAATAGGGCGAGTCTCTAGAAATATCCCAAGCTTGGAGTCCCGCGGCAAACCATTCTTCCAATTTATTCGCAATTTCTGACTGCAACGTACCGCTGGCTGTCCATTGCTTCAAAAAAGACTCATAGCGTTGCAAATCAAAAAAATAGTGCTCAGATTCTTTTTCAATAGGCGTCGCACCAGAAATAGCCGATACTGGATTTAACAAATCAGTCGGTGCATACGTTGCACCGCACACTTCACAACTATCCCCATATTGATCGACTGCCTGACATTTTGGGCATGAGCCTTTGACATAACGATCTGGCAAAAAAATATTTTCTACGGGATCATAAGCTTGAGTGATTAATTTGGTATAAATATCACCCCGCTCACGTAAACGCTGGTAAATATCGCTTACCAGTGCTTCATTTTCTGGAGAATGCGTGGTGTGATAACAGTCATAGTGGATCCCGAACGCGGTGAAATCTTGCATATGACTCGATTGCATTGCTTGGGTTAAGGCTAAGGGGGTGATGCCTTGTTGCCGAGCTTTAAGCATAATGGGCGTGCCATGCGCATCATCTCCACAGACCGCAACACAGTCATGACCCAACATTTTTTGTACACGAACCCAGATATCGGTTTGAATATGTTCGACCATATGTCCCAAATGCAAATGACCATTTGCATAGGGTAGCGCACTGGTCACCAGCATTTTACGCGGAGTTGTCATAGGATTCGCAGCTCTGAAAAATTGAAAATTATAGCGTATCTTTGCTGTTTGCAGAAGGATAAATCTATTCTATATAGGCTTAACATGATAAGCTGTGAATAAAAACACGGAGCGCTTACTTTATTTTGAGTCGGAACATGAGGCTGTTAACTACTATTTTATTCTGCGTGCTGTCCTTGGATGCCCTTGCCCAAGAAGTGTACCCAACAGGCTGCATACCTTGGCCGATTCACGAAGCTATCCCCACTTTTACTAACACGCAACCTTCGATACTGATGTTACATAATTTATCGAACAATGATTTATGGGTCACTCGTTCCGCGAATGACCAAGGGGCCCAAGCTGGATTTAACAGTCTATTACAGGCTGGAAAATGGTCCTCTTTGGCAATCAATCTAGACAAAACTTCTTTGCCTATAAAATGCATTGAGTCTCAACCTGGTCATGAACAAGAAATTTCTTGCGCAGATGTTCTGGCTATTTGCCAATGGCCAAAAACCAAATTTCCAGAAATAGACTCAGGCATTTTTTGGGCCGGTGAAAACATGCACTTAGCGCCATTACAAGCATTCTTAGCTCGACAGGGCTATGTTTTGCAGTAAACGCTAGAGTAAACATTTAATGTGGTGAACACAGTGACTAATAAAAAAGCGAAAGACCCTTTTCATACAAGGGAACAAGAAAAATACGAACACCCGATCCCAAGTCGGGAATACATTATGATGGTATTGGATGACTTTGGTCGTCCCATAACCCGCAATCAGATCATCAAAAAGCTAGACATCCACGACGAAAGCAAACAAGAAGCACTAAATTTTCGGTTGCGTGCAATGTTGCGCGATGGGCAATTGATGCAAGATCGACGTGGACGTTATTGTTTGTTCGAGCGCATCAATTTACGCAGAGGCACCATACAAGCCCATCCAGATGGATTCGGGTTTTTTATTTCTGACGGTGAAGAACCCGACATGATTTTGTCTGCCTCTGAAATGCGCGGCGTTATGCACGGCGATGTGGTACTTGCCTTTCAAACCTCCCTCGATCGCCGTGGACGGCCGGAAGGAAAAATTCATGAAGTCATAGAGCATGCTAATGCTACCGTAGTCGGCAGATTTTTTTCTGAACATGGCATCAGCTATGTGGTACCTGACAGCAAACGCTTGACCCAAGATATTTCCATTCCGCCAGAATTTACTTTGGCGGCTCAAAATGGGCAAATTGTTCTACTAGAAGTTTTGGTGTTTCCCAACAAACGCTCTCAAGCCATCGGCAAAGTCGTGCACATTTTAGGGGAACACATGGCGCCGGGAATGGAAATTGAAATTTCCATTCTGGCTCATGGCATCCCTCGCGATTGGCCAGCTGATGTCGCTGGTGATGTAGCGAAAATAAAACAAACCGTACAAGACAGTGATTTACAAAAACGGTCAGATCTTCGCTCCTTACCTTTCGTCACGATTGATGGCGCTGATGCCAAAGATTTTGACGACGCAGTCTATTGTGTCGCCAAACCCAAAGGGGGATTTCAATTATATGTTGCTATCGCGGATGTCAGTCATTATGTATCACTCCATTCAGCGCTAGACAAAGAAGGTGCGCGACGTGGAAATTCTGTCTACTTTCCAGGGAAGGTGATTCCCATGCTGCCCGAAGCACTCTCCAATGGCATCTGCTCTCTCAACCCCAATGTTGACCGCTTATGCATGGTTGCTGAAATGACCATAGGTCCTGAAGGCAAAGTCAGCCGCTCACGATTTTACCGGGCGGTCATTCACTCCAAAGCACGTCTGACTTATGACCAAGTCAACCAATGGATGATCGATGGCGCAGCAGATAAAGGCACAGAATCCTTCTGGCCAGCACTCCAAGATCTCATTTCTTTGTACCACCAATTATATAAACTGCGTAAGCAACGTGGCGCCATGGATTTTGATACGGTGGAAACTCAAATCGAATTTGATGCCAATCGTAAAATCCAACGCATCAAACCGTTGATCCGCAACGATGCGCATAAATTAATTGAAGAATGTATGTTGGCTGCCAATATGGCTACGGCGAAATTTCTAGAAAAGGCCAAAATTCCCGCACTCTATCGTGTTCATCCCGCACCAGAAGAAGATAAAATTGTAGGATTACGTAAATTTTTAAGTGAATTTGGTTTGAAATTACCTGGCGGGAAGCAACCCAGTCCCAAAGATTTTCAACAAGTTCTGGCGCAATTAGATGACAAACCTGAAAAACATTTAATTCAAACCGTCATGTTACGCTCCTTGAAACAAGCAACTTATATCGAATGTAATGAAGGGCATTTTGGCCTAGCCTATACTGCTTATACTCATTTTACCTCTCCCATTCGAAGATATCCGGACTTACTGATTCACCGTGCTGTTGGTCATTTGATTGATAACCAACCCCCGGAGACATTTTCTTATACCGATGAAGAGATGAATCGTTTGGGAAAACATTGCTCAGCTACTGAGCGCCGCGCAGATGAAGCAACCCGCGAAGTGGTCACCTGGCTCAAATGTGAATATATGCAGGATAAAGTTGGGCAGGTTTTTCAGGGCAAAATTTCTGCAGTCACAGGCTTTGGTATTTTTGTCGAATTGAATGATGTCTATGTCGAAGGCTTAGTCCACGTTACCGCTTTGAAATCAGATTATTATGCATTTGATGCTGCCAAACATCGTTTGGTGGGAGAACGGGGCGGACATACCTATCGACTAGGTGATCCGATGACCGTCTTGGTGGCTCGAGTGGATTTAGCAGAGCGTAAAATAGAATTCGACCCCGTGTTAGACGAGAATGTTGATGACTGACCAGCACATTTATGGATTACACGCTGTCGCAGCATTGATCAATAATCCACAGCGCGATATCAAACAGATTTTTTTCAATCAAGATCGCCAGGATCAACGGCTATTAACTTTGCTGAACGAAATTCAGTCCAAAGCAATTCCCACAGTCGCGCTGTCGGCAGCCAAAATGGCAAGCAAATTTCCTGACATAGTGCATCAAGGTATCGTCGCAATGGTCACCCCCATGCCTGTATTTCAAGAAAAAGATTTGCCGCAATTAATAAAGGACGCACCCAAACCACCGTTCATCCTCATTTTAGATGGCGTCACTGATCCGCATAATTTGGGCGCTTGTTTGCGCTCTGCTGATGCTGCTGGCGTAGATTGTGTAATCATCCCCAAAGACAAATCTGCATCGATCACGCCTGTGGTTAGTAAAGTTGCTTGCGGCGCTGCAGAATCAATCCCAGTTATCCGGGTGACCAATTTGGTGCGCACCATGGAAACGTTAAAAGACTTGGGTGTTTGGCTCTACGGTGCTGCCAACGAAGCGGAAAAAACACTCTATGCGCTGGATGCTCAAGTCCCCATCGCTATCGTATTAGGCGCCGAAGGCGAAGGATTACGTCGACTAACCCGAGAACATTGTGATGGGCTTTTTCGAATCCCAATGCAGGGATCAGTCAGCAGTCTCAATGTCTCCGTAGCTACTGGCATTTCTTTATATGAAATAGTGCGACAACGTATACTGAGCGCAGCCTCAATCTGAGTCAAAATAACCAGACAAAAACTTCAGATTGTGGTCGCGCGCAGTATAACACTAGCACTCTTCCGAAAAACCCAGTAAAATGAGTAATTTTTACTCTAAGAATACTGCATGAATTTTGATATATTGCTTGAAGAGATAACCAATTTGCATCAAAACGCCATCCGCCGTTGGCACAGCGGCCACGTGCAAATTCAAAATGAGGGGCTTCTCCAACTCATTGAAGAAAATCATGCTTTTAATTTTCAGTTATGGCAGGCTGAAGATCGAGCACGTCGTGAAGACAAAGGTCATAGCTTTGTCTATGAAGCCAAACGCGCTATCGATCATTTTAATCAACAACGGAATAATCGCATGGAAGCCATTGATGAATATCTGGCTAACATCATTACGTTGTCTGTAGCAGAGACATGCCCCGTCCATTCTGAAACACCTGGCATGATCATCGACCGTTTGTCTATTTTATCTCTGAAATCTTATTATATGACCGCTCAAACCACACGCGCCAGTGCAGAGGAGTCTCATCACCAATTATGCAAACAGAAACTCCATATACTCCATGCTCAGCATAACCAATTAAGCCAATGTTTACGGCAATTACTCCAGGATTTTGTCGTACAAACTCGTACTTTTCGCCGCTATCATCAATTGAAAATGTATAATGACCCCAGTTTAAATCCGGAACTTTATTCACAACAATCTTAGGGTAGGTAGGTGTTAAATAGTACTATATGAGGGGTGAAATAAACGGAGACCCATTATCACCACAGATTTGGTCGTACTCAAGACCCTCATCCTCATCAACGCTGGCAATATCGTCATCAACCTCAAGCTCCTGCTGACGAATTGCCATCGAAACAGATGAGGAAAACACGGCTCTTTTGTCAATTCTATTATCTTCATCGAAGAATGTACGCGCTTTCTTTTCAACATTTCCTGTATTAAGTGAATCAGGGCGACCCACCGCAAATCCTTTCGCCGTTGCGCGCATACCTAACGCTCCAGAAAAACTGATCACACCAGCCACTATTACAACAGGTAATAGCCACTTATTATCCGAGCCTTCTAAAAATCTAGCCAGAACTTCGATAGCAGCATTTTTCCCCTTTACGGCACCTTTGAACAACAAACGAAATATTTCGCACCATTCAATCACCACAAAATCAACGGGTGGCTCTAACGGTTGATTGTTCACATAATCAATCGTTTTCTTTAATGCCTCACGATCAACCTGAACGCCCTCCTGGCCGGTCATTTTTGCCAACATCTCTGCGTGGAACGATAAGGACAACTCTTGTTTCGTTTGTTTCACTCTGTCTATATAAAAGTAATGACTGATGCACCCCTGAAGCAGAGATACGATAATTGCAGCAATCCCTATCCCTAAGCACGTTAACATAAATGCAGGCGGACAGGCTGCTGCTGAAATATAACACAAACTAGAAATCATAAACGAAAAGCTAGCAATGGCACCTTGTATTGCCAAGCCATTCTGCAAACCTTCAAAGCCTGCAGCCCAATAAGAACGGTTTAATTTAACTCTTAATTGGTCTTGCAGCTCTATACTAAGCTTAAATTCATCGGCAAGTTCATTCCATAACAACACGACGGTGTTGTCATGCGGAGTCAGTCCTTCATAAATAGGCTGCTGTGTCGGATCAAGCTTATAACGCTTTAATTGTTTCTCTCTACCAGCCCTTGAGTATTGAAGAGCCGTGATGATGGATTGTAATTGCGCTTCACTATTAACATCACCGTTATCATCATCCAATAATTTTTCCAATTGCTCATGTAAAAACCCACAATCTTTTTTCGACAATTCGGCTTCCGTTCGCAGTACGGTGACTTCAAGACGCCTCTGAAAATCAAATTCTTCTGCAATACGTGTCACAATACAAGTGAGAAACAATGCCACTGAAGAACCTAACATTATAGTTGCCATATAAGGCGACAAAGTAGCAACAGTCATTTTTGCTACAAACACGTAGAAATATAGTCCATCGCCGAGGCTAGATGCGCCCGCCGAAATAGGAGCAAGCACTTTAACCCAATCATATTGCGTTTTAATTTTTGTTTGCTTAGACCCAGTCTCAAGACCAGAGGCAACCCATTCACCCCAGCCAGATTGGGTTTCTTGCTCGGACTCGGTATTCAGAATATTACGGCGCAAATCGACAAATTGTGCGTAACTGTAGTCAAATTTCTTGCCGTCACGCTTAATTTTCACATGTTGTACCGATTTTAATTGAATGGTTGAAAGATTTAATACATTTTTGTCTTGCTGTACTTGTTGGAATTTTTTATGAAATACCGCACTTTTCTCTCCTTGCTCAACCGACATGCCTGCGCTATTAACATAGTGAACTTTTTCTGTTTGCGCAATCAATCCTCCAGAACTATCAACATAAAAAAGGCGTTGTCCATCATCAACCCCTTCTGCCTGGGAAAAGTATACATAAGAATTACAAATACTTCGCCATACTTTAGTGCCCTCAGCATCATTCTCGTCAGCAACCCTCACAGAACCCTGACTGAAATCGTTCACATCAGCAATAAAATGCAAGCGGGTCGTTGTTGGGGCTACTAAACTTGGCTCAGCTTGCGTCGCAGATAGTCTATTGATATAGGATAAATATTGCCTCATTCTCGCATGGATATTCTCTGTTTGTAGCTTTTCGACTTCTTGATACAAATCACGCCACTCCGGTTCGCTCATCTCAATGCGCTCGGCTTTTGCCTCTTCCTTGCCAGCGTCATTTTTCAGAACATTGACATAGTATAATGACTTAATTTCTTCGCCGTCCTTGGTGGTTTCTTGCAAACATATCAAAGAACGTTCATACCCAGTTAGAGAGTTGGGCATCTTATCCAAGATATGGAGTGGAGATTTAAGCCCTTCAATCAAAGTGAGATTATTTTTTACCATCTCTTTGCGTTGATCCCGCATCCAGCGTAACCAAACAGAATTCATCGCTGCAAAAATGCCACCTAGCATGGCAAGAGGGAAAAAAAGCTGAATTAAAAAATCTTGCTGCGAGACCTGATATTGCAAAAGCAGGGATAGCAAGGCCCACCATCCTTTCGCCCACCATTTGATTTGCTTACATGCAGTCCGAAAAAATGGCCATAAAAAAACCAGATTCTTTACCCAAGGTTCATCCCGGTTCTCATCATAATGACTCCCCAAAGTGGAAAACCCAACTAAAAACACAGTAAACAGAACGGCCAGAGCCAATCCTTCTGGGGTGTTTTCTGCTGCATGGAGCTCATGTGCAGAGAGTTGAAATATTTGAGGGGAGAGCATTTGATCATAATTCTGATAGGCGTGCTTAAAAAAATAGTACATCCCACACAAACTAAAACTAAGATTGACAGCATCTGCAAACCCATACGCACGCAAAACATTCCCAGTCTGCTGATAAGGTTGAATAAATTCGCGCACAGGATTTGTGAGGTTTTCACAGGTTTGATTGGCTTGGGTAGTAAAACTAAACAAAGAAGCGCGTAGTTTACGCAGCGCTACATTGGGGAAATTAGAATTTTGAACACTTGAAACTGGTTGAGTGGAATGAGTTTGGGCTGAATGAATATCTACACTATTGCCAGCCATTCATCCCTCCAATAGCATCAAGAAACAGGCTCTCTCGGGGATATCCATAATTCTCGGCATCCACATTCAGAAACTCAGGCTCAATCATATGACAATGTCTCAATGAAAAGTATCTGTTCTTGATCATCAACGACCACAAATATTGTCGTTTAGGAGTGCGCATAGTATACAACAAATTGAGAGAGATAGGAAGAGGAGAACAACGAAGCACGTTCATCTTGAGTGGCCAGCGTCAAAAACCCAAACAAACACCCAGGATCAAATAAGATCAAATTGATTGCAATTAGATCGCTATTTCTTAAAAAAACCCTTTGCATCCCATCGACGTTTTAGCAAAACTCTGATATAGACTGTGACTTAGGCATAAAATCTGTTAGGATCAGTGAAATTTATTATGCCGCCTGGGAGCGTGAATGCGCATTTTTACGCTGTTTTTTATTTTTTGGTCTTTACTAGCCGGACAAGCTATGGCAAACCATTCCAAAACAATCTACGGATACCTTGAAAAAGCGACCTTAACCCAACGGGATTTGACCCTGTCTGCTAAATTAGATACCGGGGCAAAAACCGCATCGTTGAACGCGATCAAAATTCATGAAATTCGCAAACATGGCATACCCTATCTCAGCTTTATGGTTCCAAGTAAGGAAGGGGATATTGTCTTTGAATGTGAATACGTCGGAAAAGTACAAATCAAAATGCGCACGGGAGAGCATCAAATCAACTCATTATTGCGCGAGCATGTGAAACGTCCTGTGGTATTAATGCCAATTCGCCTGAATAATTCTGAAAAAATTATTCGTGTGAATTTAACCAACCGCAGCCGCTTTATTTACCCTTTGCTTTTAGGTAGGGAAGCTATTATTGCATTCGACGGCATTATTGACCCTAGCAAAAAATTTACCCACAGGGAACCGGATAACAGCTCTACTGAAAAGGCTTCTGTATCATGAATTCCACGCAACGTCATTTATACGGACTCATTGTAGCCTTGACGCTCATTGGGCTAAGTATGTTCGTTTATCGGCACCACGTCTTAGACGTCCCATTTACCGACACCGAAAACGTCAATAGCTGGATGATTGAAGCCAATCTGCATTTTGTCGCAGAAGATAACAAACCAGTCAAAGCCAGTTTTACAGTGCCTTATTTACCCCCTAATTTTGCTATTCTTGACGAATATTTTGTGGCCCAAAACTATGGGATCACCACGAGTTTAAATGGCTATAATCGTCAGGTTGTCTGGTCTTTACGACGTGCGGCCACCAAACCGCAATCTTTATATTATCGAGCCGTTGTTCGTGAAACGGATAATGCGCCCCCGGTGTTAGGCAAACCCCCACATAACAAAATTGACTTACTCGATGAGAATCAAAAAACTGCTGTGATGGCCATCACCAGACAAGCGCGTGAAGCCTCTGCAGACATACAAACCTTTGCGCAAGCAACCTTAAGTGAATTGAACAAAAAATCAGGCAATGCCAAACTATTGGTGGGCAATGAATTTGATGGTATCCATTTGATCAATGCGGCAATTTTAGTCTTGAATCAAGCCAAAATACCGGCAATCACTATCCAAGGCCTCCATTTGCTCGAGCAAAGAAAAGCCAATATGAGTGTGTATCTGGGTGTCTATAATGGACAAGACTGGGTGTACATCGATCCCAAAACGAGTGCGGCTGGGTTTCCAAAAAATTTCTTAACTTGGCAGTATGGCACTGACCCTATGTTCGATGTTATTGGTGGCAAAAAGCCACAATTTTCATTGACGATTTCACCCACTCCGATTAATGCATTAAGCATCGCCAAAACCCATGGTCTCCAAACAGAATCGCAATTATTACGGTTTTCTCCGTTAGAATTACCTATTCATGTTCAAGAGACTTATAAAATCCTGCTGGCATTACCCATTGGGGCTTTCATTATTTTATTACTCCGTAATTTTATTGGGCTAAAAACGTTTGGTACATTTATGCCTATATTGATTGCTCTGGCATTTCGAGAAACCCATGTCATTTTAGGCGTTTGTTTATTTAGCTTTTTGGTATCGCTGGGACTACTCGCTCGGTTTTATTTGGAAAAACTGCGCTTACTTTTGGTCCCGAGATTAGCTGCAATCTTGACGATTGTGGTTTTGCTCATGCTCATGCTCTCAGTGATCAGCCAAAATCTGGGCTTAGAAGCTGGTCTGTCTGCCGCTTTATTCCCTATGGTTATTTTAACTATGACTATCGAAAGAATGTGCATTTCTTGGGATGAAAGGGGTGCCTCCGATGCCATCAAATCAGGCGGAGGCAGTTTGATTGCCGCTGTGATTGCTTATTTCGCCATGTCTTATCAACCGCTGCAATATTTGCTTTTTGCTTTCCCAGAACTTTTACTCATTATTTTGGCCTTGATTTTGTGGTTCGGCCAATACCGCGGATATCGACTGTTTGAATTATTCCGCTTCAATGCCTTATCCCGAGTCAAAGCATGCTAGGCATATACCGTCAGTTACGCAAGGCTGGTGTAATGAGTATTAATCAAAGGAATGGCGATTATGTGTTGAAATATAACCGCCGTAAATTATACCCCTTGGTAGATGACAAACTAAAAACCAAACGTTTGGCGATCAACTCAAACATTGCCGTTCCCACATTGTATGGCACGGTGGAAACCGAACATGAAATTAAAAAAATTGACTTACTCTTAGAACCTTATACAGATTTTGTGATCAAACCCGCTCACGGTGCCGGAGGTGACGGTATTTTAGTCATAACCAGCCGAGTTTTGGGGCGCTACCGCCAAATCAATGGAAAATTACTCACAAATCAAGACATCTCTTATCATTTATCCAGTTTGATTTCTGGCGCCTATAGTCTTGGAGGCAATGCCGATTACGCCATTATTGAGCGGCGAGTCATCGTGGATCCGGTCTTTGCACAAGTAAGTCATGAAGGGGTTCCTGACATTCGGATTATCGTTTTGCTAGGCTATCCCGCCATGGCGATGGTGCGCTTACCTACACAAGGATCGGGTGGAAAAGCCAATCTACATCAAGGTGCCATCGGTGCTGGCGTAGATTTGGCTACCGGCCTCACATTAGGCGGTGTTTTTCATAATGATACGATTGATTATCATCCCGACACCTTAAATCCAATTAAAGATATTGCGATTCCCTATTGGGACAAAATTTTAGAAATCGCGGCCAGTTGTTATGAACTTACGGGATTGGGATACATCGGAGTAGATATTGTCCTAGATAAAGACCAAGGGCCCATGATGCTAGAGCTTAATGCTCGACCTGGCTTAAATATTCAAATTGCAAACAGAGAAGGCGCTCTTCATCGCTATCGGGCAATCGAAGACAGAGCTGCACAAGGCCGAGAATCCGTCGCTGCCCGCATAGCCTTTAGTCAAGAACAGTTCGGGCGTACTGTTAAACCTTCTCCGAGCTATGACCATCAGGGTGCAGAACTTGTGCTCAGTGAAAACATCATTCCGGTCTCCAGCACTCTCAACTCGGAAAGTCTGGCCTAAAGATACATTAGACTTCTTACATAACCAGTGCCTTGCAAGAATGATCGAACTATGAGATAGTATCGACGCGAGGTTGGACTTGCTATGTGTCATTCCACTGGGTCAATTGGCGACACACTGATTGACCCTTTCTATCTTCTTCAAATTATCGGCTTACAGTAGGCACCACCGTAGAAATAGCGTGCTTATAAACCATTTGAGTCGCCGTAGACTTCAGCATAATGACATGCTCATCAAAATCGCTCACAACTCCATGCAATTTGATACCACTCACCAAAAAAATAGACACAGGCACTTCATCTTTCATTAATTGGGCAAGAAATGCGTTTTGTATTATTTGTGTTGTTGGCATTACCGTCTCCTTATTGTTCTAACAAGGTTATCGACAAAGTTTTTGAATCCTTTAGTATTATTTCATACCGAAGCTTAAATCACCCTCATAATCAGCATGACATAAAACAGTGCTATACTTAACCATACAGCATGATATTATTTTGAATAAATATGTCAGAAAGCAGCCACCAAGAGCAAGGGAATATAAAATACAATAGGCTCGAACAAGACGTGGATGAAGAGCCGATTAATCAGTTGCAGATTATTAAACGATTAAATGCTTATTTAGCATGGCATCATTTTCCCATACGAATGGGAGCTGCAGGGATGTGTCGAGGTTTATCAACGGTATATGCCAAATATGTCTTGGAAAACAGAACCAGAGAGTTTAAGCATATCTTATATCTGATATCAGGTAACGTGCAGCCTGATTCAGAACATGATAATGCTATTAACCATTTTGCAGTTGAAGTAGCGTTGACTCAATCTCCGCACGAATATGAAAAGAGCATCACACAAAAAAACTCGATGCAATGTTTAGAAATCGATGGTGAACGCTTAAGTTCGTCTTTTGATTTTGGAATGAGCTCGAAAAATGAAAACTGGCCTGACATCATCTCTGACATTAATTTAAATCATGATGAAGCCATGATCATGAGTGGCCCCAATCATTCTGTTTGTGTCACACAAAGTAATGGGCAATATGCAGTGTATGACCCCAACTATTCTGATGGCTTTAGATATTTTGAAGACGCAGTATCTTTGGTACACGAACTTCGCAAGCAACTTGGTGATCCAACAGCCCCTGATAAGTATTGGGGCCTACAAATGAATCTGTTACGTCACCCTAAGATGAAAGACCCAAGAGTGCCTCCATTACCAACCAGCATGCATTTGTATGAAAAATACATCCTTCATCAAGAGATAAATGATATTGAAGATTTGAATGATCATTTGTTTTCTGCTGCCACATATTGCGATGACATCGTCATCAACGCACTCATTTCAGCCGGTGCACATGATTTTAAAAGAGCCATGCGACGTGCTATTTTAGATTGCAATATCAAGGCAATAGAAGCCTTATTACCAAAGGTTATAGAATACTCTCCCTCTTATATAGAAGAGTACTTTGAAATGGCGCTCTTACTTGGCCAAGAGGAAACAATGGATCTACTTTCAACAGAGTGTCCAACTGATTACGAAGCATTATTTGATAAAAGGAAGTTACGCAACTGTATTTATCAGGCTGCATTAGGTGGAAATCATAAAGTACTCAAAACGCTATTATTGGATGCCGCACAAAAAATCTATGGCGCAAAGGGTAGCCTTTACGATAACAATGCCCAGATTCATGATGAAATAATGACCTGCATTTTTTCAGAAAAAAACTCCTATATAGATATCATCAAACCAGCGATTAAAAGTGGTAATGCAAAGTGCATTCAAACTCTTATCGAATTGGGTGACGCCAGCTGCTTTGCTTTTTCTGACGAAGAAAAAATAGAGTACTTACTTTTGGCTATCCGAAAAAACCAATTTTCAGCTGTAAAATATCTGCTTACTCAGGTTAGTCCAGTTGCTATCCATAATTTAAAAATGACTACCCATGCTATCGAGAGAACAGAATTATCTATTTTACGAGAATTGAAGAAATATGACATGCCATTTTCAATGGTTGCTCAAGGTATCATACAAAAAAAAGAACACCAAACCATCAGCTTAAGTTTGAGCATGAATATTTTGTTTAGAAAATTCACGGATTATTTAATGCAGTTGTTGCGTCAAGTTCAAGATGCTGGTGTGAGTGTCAATTTTAAAAAACTTAAGCTATTCAAAGAACACTCTCTGCTGGAAGGCCATACCAATAAACCACACCCTACTACTGGTTTCACAATAAAGCGGGATTAGAAGACACGCTATCCCATATAATCGTTTGTATACTCATATCATGTTTTGCAGCACAAACCCCTGCATTAGGTGCGCAAGTAATCGGAATACAACAATTAATGCCCTGATCTTGGCAAGAACCTGTAAACCGAGCAAATTGTTGATAGCGTTGACCGTGATCACGGTCTGCAAAGCGAAGCAGTACCGCTTTAACTTGCGATAGCTCCTCTGCATTTAAAACGGATTGAGCTGCTTGATAAATACCTGCACCGCTTAATTCAAATGGCTGGTCTTTTTTAATTAAAAACGGGGTAATCTCTGCAGCAGAGCGATAGCCCTGCTGGTATCCGGAATAACAATCTTCTCCGGTTAAAAAATGTAGTCTCAGTTCAGAAATCGATGCAGCTTCTGTACCCTTCAGGACAAACACTATATTATCTTGTGCTTGCCAATTTGAATGGGTCAGTAATTCTGAAAAATGCGGTGTTTGAGCAAAACCAAGGATGGGCCATAGCCATCCAACATAGCGCGCAACAAACCGCAGCAGGCTAAAGATCAATATCAGCCTCTAATGCATTATTTTCAATAAATTCACGTCGCGGCTCAACCTGATCGCCCATCAGCGTTGTGAATATTTCATCAGCCGATATAGCGTCCTCAACGGTCACTTGGAGCATGCGCCGCACGTTAGGATCCATTGTCGTTTCCCATAATTGCTCGGGATTCATTTCCCCCAAACCTTTATAACGTTGAAACGTTTGTCCGCGCTTAGCTTCTGACATCAACCAGAGCAAGCCTTGCTCAAAATTGGTCATCATATGCTTTTTCTCACCACGTTGCATCCACGCGCCATCTTCAACCAACCCAACCAAATCAGCATTAATCGTATGCATTTCTTGATAATCTTTAGAAAGCAAAAATTCTTTGTTCAAGATAATAGGGTGATCCGTACCATGCTGACGGAGCACAACACGCGGCAAATACATCGCTGTTTCGGGATTCAAAATCAAATTGACTGCGAATTCTTGCGTTTTGAGATCCAATTGATTGAGATACGTTTGTAATTGCGTGACCCATATTTGCATATAAGCCTCATCCTGGAAATGCTGACTTTCTAATAAAGGCAAATGGATGATCTGCTTTAACAAATCGTGGTGATAACGCCGCGCATAGCGCTGCATCAATTGTTCCAAACGTCGAAATTGCGCCACTTTTTGACTTAAAGCCAAAGAAGAAATAGGCGGAGCAGCTTGCGAGGGGTAAAAAGACGCCCCATCTAACGCACTCATGGTTAGGAATTCAAACAAAGCATCATCGTCTTTGACATATTGCTCTTGCTTGCCTTGTTTGATTTTATACAATGGCGGTTGCGCAATATAAATATAACCGCGAGTAATCAATTCTGGCATCTGACGATAAAAAAACGTTAATAACAATGTACGAATATGCGCACCGTCAACGTCGGCGTCGGTCATGATAATAATGCGATGATAACGAGTTTTATCTGGATTATATTCATCCGGACCAATACCGCAGCCCAAAGCGGTAATCAACGTAGCGACTTCTTGTGAAGACAGCATTTTGTCAAAGCGCGCTTTTTCCACATTTAAAATTTTACCTTTTAAAGGTAATATCGCCTGGAATTTACGGTCACGACCTTGTTTCGCTGAACCACCCGCAGAATCTCCTTCCACGATATACAACTCTGACAAAGCCGGATCTTTTTCTTGGCAGTCTGCTAATTTACCGGGTAACCCTGCAATGTCTAATGCGCCTTTACGCCGGGTCAAATCACGGGCCCGCCGTGCCGCTTCACGCGCACGCGCCGCATCAATCATTTTACCAACGATGAGTTTCGCAACTGCTGGGTTTTCTAATAAAAAATCATTAAATTTATCTGCAACCGCGGATTCGACCGCCGCTTTGACTTCAGAAGAAACTAATTTATCTTTGGTTTGCGAGGAAAATTTAGGATCTTGCACTTTGACTGACAACACAGCAGTCAACCCTTCGCGAGCATCATCACCGGTCGTCGCTACTTTGGCTTTTTTGGCAAAACCTTCTTGTTCAATATAGTGGTTAAGCGTACGGGTCAGCGCCGAACGGAAGCCCGCCAAATGCGTGCCGCCATCGCGTTGTGGAATATTATTGGTAAAACATAATAGATTTTCTTGATAGGTATCATTCCACTGCATGGATAATTCTACACCGATATTGTCCTTTTCAGTTTGCATCGAAAAAACAGTGGGAAAAACGACAGTTTTATTGCGATTCAAGTACTCCACAAACGCTTTAACACCACCCGCGTAACAAAAAATATCCGATTTTTCAGAGCGCTCATCTTTCAAATGAATATTCACACCCGAGTTCAAGAAGGCAAGTTCACGCAGCCTGCGCGCTAAGATGTCATAGGAAAACTCAATCTGTGTAAACGTATTCGGGCTCGGTTTGAACCAAATTTGCGACCCAGTCGTCGTACTAGTTCCGGTCACGGCTAAAGGCGCCAGAGGCTCCCCATGCGCGTAATGCTGCTCGTGTATTTTTCCTTCACGGCGAATCACCAAATGCAAAGATTCTGATAACGCGTTGACCACAGACACCCCAACACCGTGTAATCCACCGGATACTTTGTAGGAGTTGTCATCGAATTTACCGCCTGCATGCAAAATGGTCATAATCACTTCAGCAGCCGAACGACCTTCTTCTTTATGAATATCCACTGGAATACCACGTCCATTATCAACCACTGTAATAGACTCATCTGCATGAATAGTGACCAAAATTTCAGTGCAATACCCAGCCAAAGTTTCATCGATGGCATTATCCACTACCTCAAACACCATGTGATGCAAACCAGTGCCATCATCCGTATCGCCGATGTACATGCCAGGGCGTTTACGTACTGCATCTAACCCTTTTAATACTTTAATATTGGTAGAATCATAGGTCATAGTCATGTCAACACTCATAAGGGGATTCGCTTGAATTTCCGCAAAATATATCGTTGTATCATATCAGATTTTTGTCTTATTTTCGAGTCCAAATGGGGGGATTTGGAATAAAGCTCCGCGCGACAAACTAACAACCCTTTCGCTGCAAAAAACAGATGATTATAGACGATTTTCGTCACGCCCCAGCTACGTCATCCGGAGCGAAACAAAGGATGGCGTAGCTGGCGCATGATAAATTAATTGACAATTGCGTTGGAAAAAAATAAAATGCGCATTTTATAATTGATTTGGAGATATTTATGCCGCACCGAGAAGCCTCACCAGGGATACAGCTTTCTACATTAGCCGCAAAAGGTGCGGGGTTAGCCGTGACTTCCAACCCATTTGGGGCAGCTTTGTCTGCAACAGTGGGAGCTTTTTTTGTGCCTGGCGTAGCCACGGGCACGGCCAAAGCATCTGTTGCGGCCGCTGTGTTTACTGGGTCTTGGGCGCTTGCATGGGTTGCCATTCCAATAATTGGTGGAATTTTTGCCTATAGCTTTGTACTTCCGCCAGAAATTGGTGCAAAATATCGAACACTCGCGCTGATTTTAGGCTTCGCAAATCTTATTATATGTGCTGGTATTGCAGCAGCAACGCTTTCTGCGGCAGGTGCAAGTGTTTCATTTGCTGCAACGACTACATGCGTTTTAGCTGGTGCAGGCGCTGTTATGCTGAGTGCTAGCGTATTGGCAGGTCTTACTGCAACTTGTTTATGCCAAGGTTTCGGAGACTTCGTAACTCAGGGGACTAACGGCGGCGGCTCAGACTTTGGTAGCCAACTGTGGAGCGGTGGCAGAAGATAAGTCATCCCGAACGTAGTAACGTAGTGAGGAATCTCCCAGCAATTTGAGCAAATGCTCATATCAGGAGATCCCTCACTATCATAGTAAGCAGTCCAAAGGGTCTAACCTACGCAGTCAAAGACTCCAGCAATTCTTGAGCATGTAACCTGGTTTGTGCGGTGATAGTTAATCCTCCCAGCATCCTGGCCAATTCTTCTACTTTTTCTGCACTGGTATTTAAAGCGGTAATGCGAGAAATGGTCTGTTCTAGATCGGACTGTTTTTGCACTAAAAAATGCTGATGCGCGCTGGCAGCCACTTGCGGCTGGTGGGTCACACAGAATACTTGCAAGCGGTTCCCTAATTGTCGTAACAATCGCCCCACTATCGCAGCCGTTCCGCCTCCAATCCCCACATCCACTTCATCAAAAAACAAAGTAGGCGTGCTCCCCTGTTGCGCGGCAATCAATTGAATCGCCAAACTAATGCGCGACAGTTCTCCGCCCGATGCGATTTTGGTTAACAAGTCGGGTGGCATGCCCGGATTGGTTGCAACCCGATATTCCACTTTATCCAAACCATGTTCTTGCATCGTCGTAAGCGGTGTCATGGTTAACTCAATCAAGCCATGCGGCATGCCTAATTGCTGAATATTTTCAGTAATTTGCATGGCCAAACGCTGTGCCGATTCCACGCGCGATGCGCGAATTTGCATTGCAAGCGTTTGATAAGCTTCTTGTGCGGCCAAATAATCTGCCGCCAATTGCGCTTTGCGAACATCCATTTGTTGTTGGTCTTGCAATGCCTCTTCCCAAACCTGCCCTTGTGCCGGCAATTGCTGCACCGCAATCTGCCATTTGCGCGCCAAATGATGCAAGGTACTCATCCGCGTTTCTACCGCCTGTAAGCGCTGCGGATCCATCGAAATCGCTTGTCCAAAATTGTCTAGCTCATCATACGCTTCATCACACAGAATACGGGCTTGCTCTAATAAATTTTGGACAGACTGCACCTGCCGGTTGTCCTGTGGCAATCGCGACAAATTTTGTAAACAGAGATGCAAACTTTGGTGAATACAAAGCTCATCTTCTGCCTGAAGCATTTGTAATATCGCTTGGGTTTGGGTCGCGTATGCTTCCGCATGATGCAATGATTGATGTTCTTGATGCAACGCTTCGATTTCACCTTCGAGAGGTTGGATTCTTTGCCATTCGTTGAGATTTTCGATCAAGAGACTATTGTCTTGTTGCGCATTCGCAGCCAAAGCTGCTTGCTGTGTTTTGAGTTGCTGGCAACGACGATAACATTCAGCTAATTGTTTCCGCAAATCACCATGCTGCGCAAATTGATCAAGTTGATCACGATGAGTCGTAGCTGAAAATAAAGTTTGGTGTTCATGTTGGCCATGAATATGCACCAATGTCACGCCTAATTCTTTAACTTTTTGTAAAGGGAACGCCACACCATTGATATACGCCTTGGAACGGCCTTCGCGTGTGATAACCCGACGCAGAAAAATATCGTCGTCCATAGCCAAATCGTGGTCCAATAACCAATGTGCCGAGTCTGAATCCAAAGAGCAAGTAAAACAGGCTTGGATATCGCAAGATTCTGCACCCGGCCGAATCACACTGGCATCTGCGCGACCGCCCAATGCCAACATCAAGGCATCGATCATAATCGATTTCCCGGCCCCAGTTTCTCCGGTGAAAGCCGACATCCCCGCCGCAAAATCGAGTTCCAATTCAGCAACGATGGTAAAGTTTTTGATGCATAGGGAGGTAAGCATGGTTATCCCTCAGAACCCCAACCCAATTTAATTCTTAGCGTATCATAATAACGATAGTCTTTAGGATGCAACAGCTGTAATGACCGCTCACTTTTTTTAACGCGCACAGATTGTCCCGGTGCAATGGAATAAGAGCATTGCCCATCGCAAGAAATCTGTAAAGGCACTTCATTCTGCGCACTGATCTCAATCCGCAGTTCGGATTGATCATCGATCACCAAAGGACGAGCCGAAAAACTATGCGAAAACATCGGCACCATCACCATGGCATTTAATTGAGGATGCAAAATGGGCCCACCTGCCGATAGAGCGTAGGCCGTCGAACCAGTAGGGGTTGCCAAAATCAACCCATCTGAACGGTAATGACTGACAAATTGTTCATTAACAAATACATCAAACGTAATCAGCCGTGTTTCATTACCCCGGCTTAATACCACATCATTCAAGGCTTGCGCCGCAAAACACACCGTATTTTGTTCATAAATAGACATGGCCAGCACTGAGCGAGACTCTTGAAGATACGAACCCTGTAAAACCTGGTCCAATTCCAGCGCAAAATCATGCGGCGAAATATCAGTTAAAAAACCCAAATTCCCCCGATTGATACCCACCACTGGAATATGGTGTTGAATCGCGATCTGCCCAGCAGACAACAAACTACCATCTCCACCCACTACAATCATCAAATCCTGATCAGGATCGAGCTCTGCACGCGGCAATACGGGGATGGGCAAATCACAATTCTGCGCGGTATCGGGATCCAGCATTACGATATGCTTTTGCGCTAAATGTGCAGAGACTTGTTGCAAAGTCTCTAACACATCTCGGTTTTCTCGTTCTAATCGCGCATATAAAATGACACGTTGGAATTTTTTTTGCTTCATAGCTTAACCATCGGTATTGGCTTGAGAACGTGATGTCCTCTTGCGCTCCGTCTCGTTTAACTCTTTTTTCCGAATACGGATTGTTTTCGGTGTCACTTCTACCAATTCATCATCATCAATGAACTCTAGAGCCTGCTCCAAAGACAATTTGATCGCGGGGGTTAAAACAATATTTTCATCGGTACCTGATGCACGCATATTAGTTAATTGTTTTTCTTTGGTGACATTCACGACCAAATCACTATCCCGAGCATGGATACCAACCACCATACCTTCATAACAGGATGTCTGTGGCTCAATAAACAAACGACCGCGCTCTTGCAAATTAAACAAAGCAAATCCACGAGCAGTACCTTGGCAGTTGGCAATCAGAACACCATTATTCCGTTTCCCAATCCGGCCTTTTAACATCGGGCCATAATGATCATACACATGATACATCAACCCAGTTCCAGAAGTGGCAGATAAAAACTCAGTGTGAAATCCAATCAATCCCCGTGTAGGAATTTGATAATCTAAACGGACACGTCCTTTGCCATCTGGAACCATATTTTGCAGTTCCCCACGACGCTCACCCAATTTTTCCATGATACTGCCTTGATTCGCTTCTTCAACGTCGACCGTCAGACGTTCATATGGTTCTAATTGTTCACCATCTTCTATTTTGATGATGACTTCGGGTTTACAAATAGCCATTTCATATTCTTCACGGCGCATGGTTTCAATCAAAATCGATAAATGCAACTCTCCGCGGCCCGATACCCTGAATTTATCAGGATCTACCGTATCTTCAACGCGCAAAGCCACATTGTGCAACAATTCTGTTTCCAAACGTTCACGAATCTTGCGACTGGTCACAAATTTCCCTTCCTGACCCGCAAAAGGTGAATCATTCACTTGGAACGTCATGCTAATGGTCGGTTCATCCACGGTCAATGGCGGCAATGCCTCTACCAAAGAGGGATCACACAATGTATCGGAAATATTTAAATTATCGATTCCCGTAACCGCAATAATATCGCCAGCCCGTGCTTCAGTAATTTCTACGCGATCGAGTCCTTTGAATCCTAACAATTGCAACAATCGTCCGGCACGTACATTTCCATCTTTATCAATAATTTTTACGGCACCTTTTGCTTTCACATGGCCACGCGTCACACGACCAATGCCGATGGTACCCACATAAGAAGAGTAGTCCAAAGAAGAAACCTGCATTTGAAAAGGACCTTCCGCATCCACATCCGGTGGCGCAACCCGATCAATAATGGTTTGCAACAAAGGATCCATATTGCCACTTTCATCATCGATATCTAATTTTGCATAACCGTTCAATGCAGACGTATAGACGACTGGAAAATCTAATTGCTCGTCAGTCGCACCCAAATTGTCGAACAGATCAAAAACTTGATCCATCACCCAATGGGGTCGAGCGCCAGGACGGTCAATTTTATTGATCACCACGATGGGCTTTAATCCGCGCGCAAACGCTTTTTGGGTTACAAATCGTGTCTGGGGCATAGGGCCATCTACCGCATCTACCAACAATAACACACTGTCCACCATGGATAAGATTCGTTCCACTTCCCCACCGAAATCAGCATGTCCAGGCGTGTCGACGATGTTAATTTGGTAGCCATTCCAATGCACAGACGTATTTTTGGCTAGAATCGTAATACCGCGTTCCTTTTCTAGATCATTTGAATCCATCAAACGCTCAACTTTGGGTCCGCGCTCATTCAACGATCCAGTTTGCTGCAATAATTTATCAACTAACGTTGTTTTACCATGGTCCACGTGCGCAATAATGGCTACGTTTCTAATTTGTTCAATCATAGATACCTTAAATAAGCCTAATTCAAATTATAAACGAATGATTATACATGATTTTAGCTTAGTACGAGATAGAAATTATCTTATAGCAGTGATTTTGATCAGTTCACCACATATTTAAGATATCTTTGCTACACTTAGAATAAGAAGAAAATCAAGGAGAAGTCGGATGAAGAACTTGATTTTGCACCCTACTGACATCAGTCAGTGGTATGCATTGGTCACCGAAGCAGAGGTGGCTGCGCACCAAAATTTGAATGAAGATACTGAAAGTTATTTGGTATTTTTATTACATCGGTTTGCACAAACTCCCCAATTATTTGAATCAACTGCGGCCATGGATTTTTTAACAGCTCTTCAGGGGCCCACCCAATTACAAATCGAACAATTAAAAGCCGTCGGCGATAAAAGCCTGTTGGTCTGCGGGCTCTTTCCAGGTTTGGCTACACGACGCCATGTCTCTATCGATTATTACAGCCAGATGGGGAAAGCAGCTTATTTGACTGTCAGCGAATTGCAAGAACGCACCACAGCTGAATTGTATTTGCAATTGAGCCAACATTTTCCGAATTTACAAAAAATCCTCCAAGCAATGCGTGGCAGTTTTTATCAATTTTCGCAAGCGGAACCCAATTCAGCCTGGCTTGATTCGGATGAGACGCGAGCGCATTAGGCCTTGCTTTAGGGTCTCCAGATCTACTGGAGATCCTTTATACTTTGTATACTGTCGCAATGATCGCACAATGATCGCTTAACCCATCTCTCACTTCGACGCTAGAAGCACGGTACCCAGACGTTGTAAATACCCCGTCCACTACAATCCCTAAATCACCCGCTCGGTGCCATTGTTTATCAATAGTAGTCGTCACATAGGATGGCATATTATCCCGATATTTTGTTGCAATGGTATCAAAAATTTCTTTACCCCGTGGGGCATTAAAATCACCACACAAAATAAATTCCGGCACCCGATCAAGATAGGCAAACAATTTCGGTAAATCTTGTCTTTGCATTTCATTGACCTCCGCATTGGGCGTCCAGGTAAAATGGGTATTAAGCAATAGATACGTTTGATTTTCTTTGCACACTTCAACCATCGTGACAACTCGCGCCATTTTGTCTGGATCATTTTTTGTCATCCGGATAGGATTTAGGTTATTCCCTCGATAAAAAACATGATTTTGATTTAAGATGGGTAGTTTGGTGAGTGTTAATAACCCTATAAAAGATTCCACCTTTTCTAGGTCGATAATATTTTGAATGGTATAGATGCCCGTCATGCCAGTCACTTCTTCTAAAAACGCTTTGTCCTTACCCAACACTTCTTGGAATAAAATGACATCGGGCTGCTCCTCATTAATAAAAGGCAAGATACGCTCAAAATGGGCATCCATTTCAATATTTAAAGAAATAATTTTTAACGTCAGCTGTTGCATAAGAAGACCTAAAATTCATCCATAAACAGATTTATTGTCACGCGCCCAAAATGACGTCCCAGGGGTAAGTTACGAATATTCTCACCCCATTGATTCATTTACGAAACAACAACGCCACATCGATCGCATCAAAAGTATAATTCAAACTACAAAACTCACAACGAATATCGACTTGCCCTTTTTCTTGCACCAAATCCTGCGCTTCTTTTTCACCCAACAACCCAATGACTTGTTGCATTTTTTCATGCGAACAACGACATTTGAATTGAATAAGACGCTCGGGATACAAACGCAACTCTGTTTCATGATAGAGCCGATGTAACAACGTTGCATTATCCAAAGTTAATAATTCTTCGGCAGTAATGGTCGCCCCAATCTGCACCGCATATTCCCAAAAATGCTCACGTTGTAAACTGCTTTGGCCTGGCATCAACTGTAATAAGATTCCAGCCGCGCTTTGCTCGTTGATGGCAAACCATACTTTGCTTGGCAATTGTTCTGATTGGGAAAAATAGTGCATGAGATTGTCGCTCATGGCAGTCGAAATCAATGGTACGACGCTTTGGTAAGTTTGCGTTTGCTGATGAGGGGTCAAATTGATAACCAGATTACCTTGCATAAATGCTTCGGTATACGCTTCATCTGTCAGATTCTCAGAAAAATTAGCAAAGCCACGCATTTGTAATAAATGGTCGCATTGAATCAACATCAACGGGAACCGTTTATCCCCTTGAAATTGCACGCTCACCTCTCCCTCAAATTTAATACCTCCGACTAGCAACGCGCACGACATCATGGCTTCGCCGAGTAATTGCTTGATTTTAGGAGGGTAGGCACGTTGTTGCGTGATGGTTTGATAGACACTATCCAAATGGATCATTTCCCCACGGATAGCCGCATGTTCAAATAAAAACCGTTGTAAACTATTCATAAGATGCAATCACAAACAAAGAAATACAGTATATCAGAGAAGAATGTTCTGTGCAGGGCTAGGGCGAAGGAGCGCCTTTTGAAGACTACAACATCAACTTTCTTTTGTCCTCTCCCGTTGTTCAACGAAGGGTGACGGGTCAGGAGGGCTCCTGTCGCGCGCAGCTTGGGAGCACGATGGGATCCCTGCAGCGGCAGTAACCCTGAGACACAAAATCGGCTTAAGTACTCGTTTAAATTGGAGCCTCATGAGACAAAATAAAGTTGACCCGTCTACGATGGTTTAATTTTGACAAATTTTGCGCTATGATGATGAAAAATTAATACAGTCCAATGAGCGTATCAGAGCAAATCATGCATTTAATTCCAACAATACTTTGTGGCGGCGCGGGATCGCGCTTATGGCCAGTTTCGCGTGAACTGCATCCCAAACCGTTTATTCGTCTGGATGATGGACAAAGTTTATTGCAAAAAGCGTTTTTAAGAGGCGCCAACTTACCGCATGTCGCTGAAATATTGACCGTCACCAACCGCGAATTATATTTTAAAATCGAAGAAGAATTTGCCGCCATAAACCCCGCATCCCTCTCCACCACCTTTATTCTTGAACCTTTTGGTAGAAATACCGCTGCGGCCATTGCCATATCCGCGCTCCATATCCAACAAATCTATAGTAGCGATGCGCTCATGCTAGTACTCGCCGCCGATCACCTCATTGCCAACCAAACTGCGTTTCAAAGTGCTGTGAACGACGCGATGGACTTGGCATTAAAAGGTCAATTGGTCACTTTTGGGATTACACCGCATGAGCCCAATACGGGATATGGCTATATCGAAGCCAACGGCCACGAGGTTTTACGCTTTGTAGAAAAACCAACTTTAGAACTGGCAGAAACTTATTTGGCTACAGGCCGTTTTCTATGGAATTCTGGCATGTTTTTATTTACCGCAGAAACCATGCTCTCGGCCATGCAAACATTTTGTCCCGATATTCTGTCCGCAGCCAAAACCTGCTTCGAAACTTCTCGCACGGTTCAATCTGGTACGACACAGCAAATTATATTACAGGAAGAAACCTTTGGTCTGATTCAAGATAATTCGATTGACTATGCCGTGATGGAAAAAGCCAAAAAGGTATCCGTGGTTGCCTGCGACATGGGTTGGACTGATGTTGGCTCGTGGACCGTATTAGGCGACCTCGTCGCGCCCGATGCACAGGGCAACCGTATTACTGGCCAGGTTTGTTTGCATGATGTTAACAACTGCACCATCTCAAGTGATAATCGTTTAGTTGGCGTCGTCGGTTTAGACAATATTTTAATTATAGATACGCCAGATGCTTTATTGGTAGCCAGTCAAACTCGGGCTCAAGACGTCAAACACATCTATGCAAAATTAAAAAAAGAGGGTCATGATGTCCATAAAGTGCATCGGACTGTCCATCGTCCTTGGGGCACTTATACCGTTTTAGAAGAAAGTCCTAGTTTTAAAATCAAACGCATTGTGGTCAAACCGCAGGGCAGTTTAAGTTTACAAATGCATCATCATCGTTCTGAACATTGGATTGTGGTCAGTGGGACTGCAGAAGTAATCAATGGGGATAATACCTTTTTAGTTGCCACCAATGAATCCACTTATATCCCAGCAGGTCATAAACATCGCCTAAGGAATCCCGGGATGATCGATTTGGTGATGATTGAAGTGCAGTCCGGCCAATATTTAGGGGAAGATGATATTGTGCGCTTCGAAGACAATTATGGACGCACTGAAGCGATTTAAACCCTATGTTGAATGCGCCACAAAAAACGGCAGTCCGTTATATTGAAGGTCCTCTGTTGGTTTTAGCCGGGGCAGGAAGCGGCAAAACCCGAGTTATTACTGAAAAAATAGCCTATCTTATCGAACACTGCCAATATGCAGCAAACAATATTTGCGCACTAACCTTTACCAATAAAGCAGCACGTGAAATGCAACATCGATTGCATGCGCTCATTCCTGCCCCTCAACGCCGCGGTATTGTGATCACCACCTTTCATGCCTTAGGTCATATGATTTTAAAAAAGGCTGGGCAGCACTGCGGCCTCACTGCACATTTTTCTATTTTTGATGCAGAAGATTGCTTGCAAATTTTACGCTCTTTGGTTTCCGAAAATCTGGGCCAAGATCGCAAAGAACTGGAACAAGTTCAACAACAGATTTCTTTCTGGAAATCCGAACTTTTGCGGCCGGATGACGTGCCTTCGTCCGCAAATAATTTAGCCGCTAAAAATTTATACCAACATTATGAAACGACATTACGTGCGTACAATGCCGTTGATTTTGATGATTTGATTGCGCTTCCTGTATGGCTATTTCGCGAAAACCCCGAAGCATTAATCCCCTGGCAACAGAAATTCCGCCACATTTTAGTCGATGAATATCAAGACTCGAATAACAGCCAATACGTATTGCTGCGAGCCTTGGTAGGAGACAGGGCGTGTTTTACGGCAGTGGGGGATGACGACCAGTCTATTTATGCTTGGCGCGGGGCTAGGCCGGAAAATTTACAACATTTACAACGAGATTTTCCGCAATTAAATATTATCACTTTAGAACAAAACTATCGTTCTTCCGGAAAAATTTTACATTTGGCCAATCATTTGATTGCCCACAATCCCAAACCATTTCCTAAAAAACTCTGGTCAGAATATGGACCCGGCGAAGAGATACGCGTGTTGGCGTGTCGCGATGAACAGGATGAGGCGGAATTAGTGGTTGCCGATCTCATTAGTCATAAATTACGCCAAGGTCGCCCACTAGAAGATTATGCCATTCTTTATCGAGGCAATCATCAGGCTCGCTTGTTTGAAACCCTCCTTCGCGCTCAAGGAATCACTTATCATATCAGCGGAGGGCAATCCTGGTTTGCTCGGGTAGAAATCAAAGATTGCTTGGCTTATTTAAAATTGATCTGCAATGCAGCCGACGATGCCGCTTTTATTCGCGCAGTCACCACCCCAAAACGTGGCATCGGCGCGACGACTTTAAGTTCTTTGGGCGATTATGCCAAATCCCGCGGACAATCTTTATTCCAATGCGCGGATCACATCGCTTTAAGCGAATATTTACCCGAAAAACCACGTGCTATTCTAGCTCAATTCAAACAAACCATTTTACGTTGCCAACAACGACTTGAAACCGAGTCTGGAGATATGACTGTCATATTACGCGATATGTTAGACACATTCGGGTATGAAACCCATGTGTATGCAAGTAGCGACCAACCCCAACAAGCACAAAAAAAGATGGACAATGTTTGGCAACTATTGGATTGGGTCAACGCTCAGATCCAGAAAAAACCCGAATCAACGCTTTCAGACGCGCTCGCTACGATGCTGTTAATCGACCGCTTGGACAATAATGACGATACCGAGGCAAGCGGTGTCCAATTAATGACGCTCCACGCAGCCAAAGGCCTAGAATTTCCTTGTGTGTATTTGGTCGGCATGGAAGAAGGCATTCTCCCCCATAGAGTGAGTATTGAGACGGATCAAATTGAAGAAGAGCGACGTTTGGCGTACGTAGGGATTACCCGAGCCAAACAAGTCTTAACCTTGAGCTTAGCTCGCCAACGCCGCAGCGGCGGCGAAAACCAAGTCACCACGCCCAGTCGTTTTTTAGAAGAATTACCTGCCGACCATTTAGAATGGCATGGCAAAGAACATCGAGACCCCACTAAATCCAAAGCCCTGGCTCAATCTCATTTATCCACTTTGAAAAATTTGCTCATTTGATTGGATGTGTCTACATCCTTAAGATGGGTACCACCCGAGCTACCTGTCCATAGTCGATCTTGTCCTAATGGCCCCAAGTTATGAGCTCTTACTTAAACACTACGCACTCCGTTCATACCGAAGTAAAACGGGATTAATTGCAAAAACATTTTTCTTTAAGTGTATTTTATGTACTATAATTAAGTATCAACTCTTAAATCTCGGGATTTATCATGGTAAAAAAAGTCCATTTTTTCGATAGTGTATCGAGTTATCTTCCAATTGGAAGTAAAGAAAATAGACAAAATGCGAGTGCAAACCTAGCTAGTGATTGGGAACGTCTTTCCAACGAGCCCAATGTATATTTGAATGGCCAACCTTTATCTACTTTCCGCGAGTATTTTAAAAGTGATGAGGGTGTTATTGAGTTTTTTGATAAAGAATTCTATCAAAAATTGGGGCTGCCAGACGGCCAAAAACAAGCCGTCTTAACGTACCTAGCAAGTCACTTTCAGCAACAAGGTTTTATGTATCCGGTTTCGAACACGCTAACTTATACTTTAATGGAAGCAGGCAAAAATGATGGCTATGGACTGACCCCAGATGACAAGACAAGCGTCAAACACATGAACATCACCGTCAGTTCAGAAGGACTTACGATTCAAGAATTGGTTGAAGTAAAGCAAGTTACCTGCACCCTAGGCAAAGCGTACAAAGAATTGAAACCTGACCCTGACACTGACACTACAGCAGCAAAACCTTATGTCATCAAAGCAGAAGGAACACTCCATTTTAATTTTAAGGGCGATGCGTCTGATCCAGTCATCACCGTCAAAAGCAATAAAATCAGTGTGGGCCGCGCTGATCTCGAGCCCGTACTAAGACCGATTGATTTCATCACTAAGATCATGAATTTTATCGCCCAAATATGTGGTTTTAATAAAGTCGAAGTTGAGGATGATGAGTCTCAAAACAAACCCTCAATGTAAAACCTCTATCCTCACATAGCCCTCTTCGGCGCGCAGCAATCATCTCTGAGCGATGCGGAAGATTCATACATACTCGATTTAAATAAAAATAAATTGAAATCGGCCCCTTTGCGATACGCCGGTATCACTGGTGCAGGCTTTTCTGGCTGGAGACCCTGTATTTTTTCGTAGCGTTTTTGAACATTATCAACATCGCGACGCGCAACATTGCGATACTTATTATCCCATTGTGCAGCACGTTGCAAAATCGGTTCGAAGACAAACTTAAGCAGGCGCATCGGTAAATTTTTATCATGATTATGATCATCAGTTTTTTGCGCACGCTCTTTGAGTAAATCGACCGTGTCAATATCATCCACATGCGCACGACCCCAAATCCAGTCCCAATCTTCAACACATTCAAACCAGAAATTAAGCCAAAAAGAGAGCCACACATGTCCTTCGATTTGGTCCGACGTCGCACCAGCACTCACCAAATGACCAATAAAGATAAAGTTGCGCAGAGGCTCAAAAAACAGCCGATACATAATCCGATAGGGGTTTTTCTTTTGCATATCGGTTTCAAGCGCAAATTCAGCTGCGGTGATACCCAAAAAATCGGGAACCCAATGTTGCCACATCCTCTCGGATAACCACTCTGAAGCCTCGGCCCACGTATGCGGCAACCGCCCTGTTGGAGCACGCCAATTTCGCGGATTAAGCGCGTTGATTGCCCGATCCAGACTCGGATTCGCTTCTAATCCTTCCAACGTGTTGGAAACGCTTTGGAAACTAAATGGCAGTACCGAAATACCAATTAAAATCGGAATAATAATATTTAACAAAACATTGGGAATAACACTGATCCAAGTAAACAAAGGTTTGGTTTTGTGAAACACCGTCAGCCAAGTCCCTGCTGTACACATCGTAAGAAAAATTGTAACCAAAAATAACACTAGGCTCAGACTTAGTATCAGGACTCTTTTGAAAGTCATCTCTTGTGTGGAGATCGCTCTTATTCTATCAATAAATTTTTTGGCAGGATTATCCAGCAAAATATCCGTCAACGAATTGTATATCAACAACCCATAAGCCGCACCGGCTATCAGAGCCAAAGGTCCAATCACAGGAGGAAACAAACTGAGAGGAAGGATCATCAACCAAGGAATCACCGCCACCGCTTCCATAATGAGATAAGTGGTCCCGATACCCATGATCAGACCAGAAAAGGCAGCGATCACAAACGCAATGCGGGAATTAATCGTATGCTTCGTGAGACGCTTTTCCCAGTCCGCTTTATCCGGTGCGATCCATTCGATTAATTTATTTCGATGATACTCATACGTTTTTTCACCAAGCATCGCGACTAATGCTAACTTTGTACGCTCACGATCTTCTTTTGCTGTTCTATCCGAAATATGTTGTTCGAGCCGACTTATCCGTCTGCTCACCGTAGCCTGCAGAAGATCATCTAATTCTGTACGCATCAACTCAATCGACTTATCAAGCTCCTTATTCTCCTTATACCCGTCTTTATTTTCCGCGCTTCTAACTTCCCTCGCATCACAAAGCATCGGCTCAAGCACGCTCTTCCTTTCATTCCTGCGATGCGCTTCCTCTTCTGAAAAGACTATTAATTGGCTGCGCGCAAACTTAAGCTGCTGCTCAAGCTCCTCAATCGTTTGAACACTTAGACTAGTAGCTTCCTCTGATGACAAATTGTCTTCTATAGCCACTTTGAGTTCCAACAAAGCGGGTGTCCTGAGTTCTTTGTTGAAAGTGCTAGAATTGAATGCCGAAAAGTACGTCTTGGATCTGGATTTGGATTTGGCTACTACCGCATCTGCTGCAACAGTCATGGTTTCTAAATCCAGACTATATTTTTTACCCGTATTCCATAAATCAAAAGGAATGTGAGCGGCTGTCTCATCTCTTGACACATCATGGAACAAATACTCGCTCATATCCTCTGATAGTTTCGTCAAATGAAGGTTCATATTCTTCAAGTCATTTTGACTGGCTTCATTTTCGACCTGAGTGTGCAAATAACAATTCAATTTGCGCAGATAACGGCATTGGGAAACATATGCATGAACCAATACGGGATACTGCTCTTGCGGTCTATCTGAAATTTGTCCATCAAAACTGCGTAAAATATTTTGAATCAGATCGTGATGTCCTGGGATTTCCATAAATTGTTCTTTTTGCGAATAATGCGCTAAAAACTTATTTTGCTCGGCATCCACCAAATCCCTTTGTTCATACTCCCCGTTAAGATTACGAAACCCTATTGCATAATGGCGGTCTTTTTTAAACACCACGACTTCATTGTGTTCACGTACCCGCCTTATATTGTCTTCAGTCGGTTCGTTCAATATAAATAAATCGCGATTTTTGTCATAGTTGACCAATTTTTCTTGCAAATATAAAGCTGATAACTGATGTTCATACGCTTTGGGATCACTGAGCTTTTCTAACGAGCTACGCATATTATCTAAATATATTTGCCCTTCAATCACAATCGCAAAAAGGAACGCTGCAAATGCCAAAGGAAGTACGGGCCAGATTGCCAACATCCCAGAAAAACTGAGCAACCCAAGAATCATACTGGCACTTATGGCCAAAACCCAGGCAGATACTTCTATAACAATGGCCCATCGATCATAGGTAGGATAAGCGCGTCGATCGAGCGTGATGGCAGATGGGCGGACCAGTTCAGAAGATAAAGAATGCATAATATATGTTCTCGTTATTTTTTGCCGTATCCTAGCGCAAATGAGAATGATTATCAATAACTTTCAAGAGCCTTGTACGTAAAACACCTAGAATGGACATTGCTTGTCCAATAATTGGACGGAAAACACTCATACATGATGAGCGGGAGCAGGGAAAGCAGGCGCTAATATTGCCTGATGATCTTTAAAGAAAGTAGCTAACGATTTTTTCACAGAGAATGATTGCTCGGGTTGTAAATTACCCGCTGGGTAAGTTTTTTCGTAATCAATCTGAGTAAAATCCGCCAGCATCTTCTGATAAAACTTTTCTTGAACATAACAGTATGCAGCGATCCCAAGCCCAAAAACCCCTGCAGCCAGTACAGGCAGCATTGCAAATTGAACCAGCACCACAATTTTAGCCCAGGATAACAAGACCCCCAGTAAATAAAGCCCCCCCATCAGCAGTACCGCCATAATGGCCAACCACAACATCCCTTTTTTTGTGTCAGCCCAATCTTGAGCAATCTTGTTTAAAATCGGCTCAAATTTTGCTAAAAACTCCATCACCAAGCGCAGATTAATGTGCCGCCATGTTCTATCTTTGGGAACATTAACAAGCAAAGTTTCCATCCATTCTCGTTCTCGCTCCGCCCTATAAATATGATCTGTAGGGAGACTGACTAATTTGTCCATCAAGCTTTTATACGCTTTTTGTCGATTTTGTCCTGCCTCCGTCCTATTGTTAAAATCTATCGCAATTGGAGTAAACGTGGGCGCATCTGGATTAGTAAAATTATAATGGTGTAGTACCTTTTTATATAAAACAATGGCATGCGGTGATTGCGTGTCACGTTGCGGACACCGAATATTTTCTCGATACAATCGGGCAAGCACAGGCGCCGCAGTGCCTGGATCTGTCATATTTTCACTGGCTTTTACGCCCGTCAGAGGCGATCTTGCATTACCTAACCGATAGCGAGCGTTTCCCTCATAAAACCGAGTAATGGCATCAGCCGTCAGAGCGGCATCAGTTTTTAGGCCTGTCCGCATGGACACTGCGGCTTCATGATCGATATGAATAAGGTCATAATTAACCATAAACGAACGAACAATGCGTTCTTTTTCTTTGGTATCTACTGAAGGAAAAAAATTTGGGATATGTTCGCGGGTTTTGCCCAATACTGCGACCAAAGCATCTAGGTAAAAACGCTGACCGACATGAGGCGTAAGATTGGCTCGTTCATAAACCAACCGCCGCATCTCTGATAGAAGCGCAACCATCATGTTTGAATAAGGATCTTCTGCTTTCGCAAACAACTTTTTTTATCCAAAAAAAACATAAATTGTGCAACATAATATCTTTTTTTTGGTATTCTGTCAATAATAAACACACAAAAACCCTGTAAAGCCGTATGGATACAACACAAATCTCGATTCTCGTGAAACGTCAGATTTGAGCGCATCTTTTCGTTCAAGATGCACCCAAATCTGACGTTTACTTGAGCGGTTCTAGATAGTTTCTGCGGCTACTTCAGTTGACTGCGCATTGCTAGCGCCATAACGATATAACTCAAACCATTGAGCATCAACTCTATAGAAATAAACATGCCGATCACCCACAAGCTAGACAGAGGCCATTGCATTAAAATGACGCCCCCAAGGATGATGGCCGCCAAACTGGCAATCAAAGTAAACACCCATCCTTTTGTGCCATGCAACGAAATCGACATCACCAAGCGTATGAGCCCAATGACCACAAGCGTCCAACCAATCAGTGCAGTGATGACGGTAGAAGCCAACACCGGATCCCAAATGATAAAACAACCCCCGATGAAATACATGATTGCAATCAGACCATGCCAAACTGCTGGAGCCCATTGTCTGCTTTTAAAACCATCAACGAACTGTAAAACACCCGCTATCAAAAACATAAATCCAATAAACACAATGCTAATTAACGTGACCCCTACCACTGAGCCCAATCCCAAAAATCCAAAAACAACAAACAATACGCCTAATCCCAATAACCAAGACCAATTACGCGCCGTTGTCGGGACTGCTTTTTTTCTCTTTGCAGGTGCTTTTGCTACTCTGGCCATCATAGTCTCCTTGAGATGTGCGGTTACCCTCATTATTGATGTTAGCTGCAATATGCGAAATTGCAAATAACCTCTACAGAGGCATGACCGTCAGGGAGGGAGTGGCTAGGGTCACACAGCCTTCACTGGCGCATCGGTAACATCTGTCGCGATGGTTTCCAGAGATCTTTGACGACGCAATAGGAGCCGACTGCCTAAAACATTGATGCCCAATCCGCAAATGATCAACCATGCAGATAAGAGCTTCCAATGTTGGATGGGTTCACCCAGTGCCATATGCGAAAATATGATTCCAAAAACGGGCACCAATAAAGTAAACGGAATCACGGCTGCAATCGAATATTGCCGCAGCAATTGATTCCAGGCACCATATCCTATCCAAGTTGAAATATACACGGTAAAGCACAATGCACCCACGGTGGTCCAAGAGACGTGGGTTAAACTTTGAGCGATCACAGTGGGGCCTTCCATATACAAACTCAGCGGAATCAATAACGGCAAAGAGAAGAGACTTCCCCAAGCAACCACAGAGTATGAATTCACATGCGCCAATTTACGCGAAAACAAATTACCGCCACCCATTGCCGCCGCCGCGCCAATGATTAAAGCAAAGCCCACCCAGCTTGCAGCATCGGTATAATTGACCCACACTACGCCCAAACCAGCAAAAGAAACCACCGAACCAATCAATTGCAAAGGACTGGGTATTTCATCTAAAAAAATGGCTGCCATAAATAAACTAAAAAATACTTGCGATTGGAATACCAACGACGTCAAACCAGGCGGCATCCCTGCATACATGCCCGCAAACAGCAAAGCAAATTGAACACCAAACATCAACAGCCCATACCCCATAATCAATTTAAAACTCACATTGGGCTTAGGCAGAAAGAATATCGCTGGAAAACAAGAAAAGAAAAAACGCAGTGCGCACAGCAGATAAGGCGGCAAATCGACCAGTGCCATCGAAATAAAAATAAAATTACAACCCCAGATCGCAGCGGTCATAATTGCCAAGAAAATATGCTTTGCACTCATTTTCTACTGCCCTTCATGATTTATAGTAACTATACTATAGACGAGTATACCATAATTTGTGCAAAAAGTTGCTATGGGAACAGGGCTGATCGAGGACACGTTGCGAGCATTAGCGAAGCAATCCAGTGAGCTTAGGCATTGGTATCAGTCACTGGATCACTTTGCTCGCAAAGACGGAGATGAGATTGTTGATTTATGAGCTGCTGACACAGCTAAATCTATGATTTTTTTGGATTGCTCCACATTATCAGAAATCTGACTAATATCTTGGGTGAGCGTCATAAAAAATTGTGAGCAAAATTCAGCTTGCGCGGGTTGTGGCTGGTGCAAAGCCGAAACATGGACAAAAATGTAATGCAGCAGCTCCTTATTAATCGTAATTTTATTGGCTTGCCCATGCGTCTGGCCATGGCAGTCTCCAAATAATAACCAACCAGGCGAGACCTCTAGATGCGCTGCAATTTCCATTAATTTTGGTGATTCTGGAATGGCTTGACCACGCAAATACTTACGGCAAATTTGCAAAGAATGCCCAGTTAAATCTGCAAATTTCTGGACATGCACCCCGGAAGGACTCCGCGACGAATGGTAGCCTTTTGCCAATAGCGCATCGCGCAATCTGACCGCGAATTTTTGATTTAAATCAGATTTTTCTAATTTAAGCATGATAAACATCTCACAAATGAGATTCAGAGTGTAATCAATGATTTCATTTAGCGCAACAAGGAAACTCTTCGTTTCGATTGGAAATAAACAATTGACATTATTTGTCTTGCCGTTAAACTCTATTTCTGAAAACCAAGGCATCTTGGTTTTCAAGTTAGTCCAACAAGGAATGATTTGTTGAGTTTGGAGTGCTCCGCAAATCACAAGGAAGCAGTGGTAACCATAGCTGTAAACCTCGCCACGGGCTGGAATCAATCTCCCTGATGATACCAGCCTTTCTAAATTACGCCCCTATTTAAGTCGGATTAACTGTTCAAATATCAGGCACAAGATGCGTTTGCTCTGCTATTCCTACAAATCCATTGACGTTAAGATCCAAACCATACTATACTTCCCGCCTTTCGCTCATAGGCACGTAGCTCAGTGGTAGAGCACCACCTTGACATGGTGGTGGTCGGTGGTTCGATCCCACTCGTGCCTACCAAATTCATGTAAGACATCACAATCATGCCAAACATCAGACTCCCTAACGGCCAAGAAAAAAAATTTGAGAATGCAGTCACTGCCTTTGATGTCGCGCAAGCGATTAGCCCTAGTTTAGCGAAATCGGCATTGGCAGCCAAAGTTGATGGGCGTTTGGTTGATCTCAGTCATACCTTGACCCACGATTGTGATTTGGTCATCATCACGGCGAAAGATCAGGAAGAAAGTTTAGAGGTAATTCGACATTCTACCGCCCATTTGTTAGCCCAAGCGGTCAAATTACTCTTTCCTCAAGCGCAAGTAACGATAGGCCCAGTAATTGAAGATGGCTTTTATTATGATTTTGCATTTGAACGTCCTTTTACACCCGAAGATTTGATCACAATAGAAGAAAAAATGACGGAATTGGCGCGAGCCAATACCCCTATCACACGGCGTGAATTATCACGCAATGATGCGATTGCTTATTTTACCGGGCTGGGTGAATCTTACAAAGGACAAATCATTCGAGATTTACCCGATACTGAAGTGTTGTCTTTGTATCGACAGGGTGAGTTCGAAGATCTCTGCCGGGGCCCGCATGTACCCTCAACTGGAAAATTAAAAGCATTCAAACTAACCAAGCTGGCCGGCGCTTATTGGCGCGGTGATGCAAAAAATGAGATGCTGCAACGTATTTACGGCACTGCTTGGCATGATAAAGCCGATTTAGCGGCTTATTTGCACCGCATAGAAGAGGCAGAAAAGCGGGATCATCGCAAATTGGGCAAAGCATTGGCGTTATTTCATTTCCAAGATCTAGCCCCAGGCATGGTCTTTTGGCACCCCAATGGCTGGATAATTTACCAGCAAATCGAACAATACATACGTGAAAAACTAGCGGTTGCCGATTATCAAGAAGTAAAAACACCGCAATTAGTCGATAAAATTCTTTGGGAAAAATCAGGCCATTGGGAAAATTTCCGCGAACAGATGTTTATTACGGAAACCGAAAATCGTCAATACGCGGTCAAGCCGATGAATTGCCCTTGTCATGTGCAAATTTTTAATCAAGGCATGAAAAGCTATCGGGATCTTCCCTTGCGTATGGCAGAGTTTGGGTCTTGTCATCGCAGTGAACCGTCCGGAGCTCTTCATGGTCTCATGCGGGTACGCGGATTTACTCAAGATGATGCACATATTTTCTGTACCAAAGAACAAATTCAAACCGAAGTACGCCAAATTTTAGATTTGGTGCAATCCATCTATGCGGATTTTGGGTTTGATACCATCACTTATCGTTTGGCTCGCCGTCCAGAATCACGTGTGGGTTCGGATGAAATCTGGGATAATGCGGAACTGGCATTGCAAAATGCAATGGATGCCAAACAAATTACTTGGATTGATGCGCCAGGCGAAGGCGCCTTTTACGGTCCTAAAATAGAATGTTCGTTAGCAGATTGTTTAGGTAGAATTTGGCAATGTGGTACCATTCAAATTGATTTTTCTACCCCGAATCGACTAGGTGCATTATACGTCGCAGAAGATGGTAGCAAACAGCATCCCGTCATGATTCATCGCGCAATTTTGGGCAGTTTCGAACGCTTTATTGGCATTCTCATTGAGCATTTCGCTGGACATTTTCCGCTATGGTTAGCACCCACTCAAGTGGTCGTCCTCACTATCAGTGAAAAGCATAATGAACATGCCACAAAAGTCCAAAAAGCACTCCAAAATGCAGGCATTCGTGCGGGCATTGACTTGAGAAATGAAAAAATAGGATTTAAAATTCGAGAGCATACGCTCTTAAAAGTGCCTTATATGCTGATTATTGGTGACAAAGAAGTTGACCAAAATCAAGCTACCTGGCGCACTCGAGCGGGTGTTGATTTAGGAATGGTGACTATCGAATCAGTTTGTGATAGGATGCGTCAGGAAATTTTATCGAAATCGATAAATATAAACGGAGGGTTGAGCTATTAGTGCATCAGCTAAGCGTGATAGTGATCGCGCACGAATTAATGAACAAATTACTGTGCCTGAGGTGCGTTTAATTGATGTAGACGGCAATCAAGCCGGAATAGTATCTACCCGTGAAGCACTGCGTGCTGCCGAGGAAAGCGGCTGTGATTTGGTGGAAATATCGCCAACCGCCAAGCCACCAGTGTGCCGTATCATGGATTATGGCAAATTTCTCTTTGAAGTGAGTAAGAAGCAAGCTGAAGCTCGTAAAAAGCAAAAGCAAATTCAAGTCAAAGAATTAAAATTCCGTCCTACGACGGAAGATGGGGATTATCAGGTCAAGCTACGCAACCTGCTACGATTCCTGAAACATGGCGATAAAGTCAAAGTCACACTACGTTTTCGTGGTCGTGAAGTGGCGCATCAAGAATTGGGTATGAAAATTCTGGAACGCTTGCAGCAAGATACTGCAGAATTTGCAGTCGTCGAGCAGCATCCAAAGCGCGAAGGACGACAACTTTTGATGGTATTATCGCCCAAAAAGAAACAACCCTAAGCGATAAGGGGTTGTTAGAGGAGAGGGACTTAGTTCTCTCCCCTATATAACTATTTACAAATGCGGAGTTACATTGTTATGCCTAAATTGAAAACTCACAGAGGTGCTGCGAAGCGCTTCCGTAAAACAGCAAATGGTAGGATTAAGCGCAAAGGCGCCAATCTAAATCACATCCTAACTAAAAAATCGACCAAACGAAAACGACACCTTCGTGTGAATGCTGGTACATTAAAATCTTGTGATGCACGCTTAGCTAAGCGTATGTTGCAGGGTAGTTAAGGAGAGTGAATTATGCCAAGAGTTAAACGTGGTGTGACGGCAAAAGCCCGTCATAAAAAAGTCTTAAAGCAAGCCAAAGGTTATTACGGTGCCCGGTCGCGTACCTACCGTATGGCCAAGCAGGCGGTTATCAAAGCAGGTCAATACGCTTATCGAGATCGCCGTCAGAAAAAACGCCAATTCAGAGCGCTTTGGATTGTGCGAATCAATGCTCAAGCACGTGAGTGTGGTATTACTTATAGCCAATTGATCAATGGCCTGAAAATAGCCGGTATTGAATTGGACAGAAAAGTAATGGCTGACATGGCTGTTCACGATAAAATAGCCTTTGCAGCGGTTGCCGAACAAGCGAAAGCAGCTTTAGCGGCTTGATCTGTTGTGAAACAAGAAATCGAGCAATTACAAGCAAGTGCTTTTACAGCCATCGAGGCAGTCAACGATTTGACTGCCTTGCAGGCCATTCGTGTCGATTTCCTTGGAAAAAAAGGCCGTCTCACAGAATTATTGAAACAAGTTGTCAATTTGTCTGCAGCTGAAAAACCTTTGATTGGTCAAGTGGTCAATCAAGTAAAACGCGATATCAATGATCGCATCGAAGCTAAATTAACAACCTTGAAAGATCAGATCTTACAAACGAAACTCCAAGCAGAAAAAATTGACGTCACATTAAACGGACGTGCCTGTGAGCTGGGCTCAAGACACCCCGTTGCGCAAATCAAACACCGTATCAACGAATATTTTAGCCGCTTAGGCTTTGATATTGTTGATGGTCCAGAAATCGAAACCGATTTTTATAATTTTACCGCCCTGAATATCCCCGATCATCATCCAGCAAGAGCGATGCATGATACGTTTTATTTTGGAGATGGCGCCTTATTACGGACCCATACCTCTTCAGTCCAAATTCGTACGATGGAACAACGCAAACCGCCTTTACGCTTGATTGCACCGGGTCGCGTGTACCGCTATGAATCTGATTTGACCCATACACCGATGTTTCACCAAGTGGAAGGCTTATTAATTGATACGCACGCCAGTTTGGCTGATTTGAAAGGGGTCTTGCACCAATTTTTTTCCGAATTGTTCGGTCGCGAATTACGCGTGCGCTTCAGACCCTCCTATTTCCCCTTTACAGAACCTTCGGCGGAAATGGATATTGAATGCACACAATGTTCTGGCAGTGGATGTAGAACCTGTAAATTTTCAGGCTGGATTGAAGTGGGTGGCTGTGGCATGGTGCATCCTAATGTATTACAAGCAGTTAATATTTCTCCCGAAACCTATCAGGGTTGGGCTTTTGGCATGGGCATAGATAGAATTACCATGCTGTATTATACCATCGACGATCTGCGTTTGATGTTTGAAAATGATGTAACCTTTTTGAATCAATTTTAAGGTCTGTGGACAATGAAGATCAGTGAAGCATGGCTACGCGAGTGGATAAACCCTCCTTTATCAACGCAAGACTTGGCAAATCAACTCACCATGGCCGGCTTGGAAGTCGAATCGCTCGCACCTGCGGCGGGTACATTTGATCAGGTGGTTGTCGCCAAAGTCGTACAGACCAAACCGCATCCTCAAGCCGATCGTCTGACACTTTGTGAAATCGATGCCGGAGATGACGTACCGTTAGCAGTCGTCTGCGGTGCCTCTAATGTCCGCCCAGGTTTGATGGTCGCTTTGGCTAAAATTGGCGCTCATTTACCCAATGGCTTGATCATCAAAGAAACAAAATTACGCGGAGAACTCTCTCAAGGCATGCTGTGCTCAGCAGAAGAATTAGGTTTGACGCCCCAATCTGAAGGCATTTTAGAGCTTGCCAACGATGCCCCCCTCGGACAAGATCTACGTAATTATTTAACTTTAGACGATCATATTTTTGATCTTGATCTCACGCCTAATCGTGCGGATTGCTTGAGTGTTTTGGGCGTCGCGCGCGATCTTGCCGCGTTAAATGATTTGTCATTAAAGACCTTAGACATTCCGAAAAATTCAGTCAACACGGATAACACGCTTGCTGTTCATTTGAATTGTCCGCAGGCTTGTCCGCGTTATGCAGGGCGCATCCTCACGGGGATTTCCTCGCATGCAACCACGCCATTGTATATGACTGAGCGCTTAAGACGCGCAGATATTCGTCCCATCCACCCTGTCGTAGATATTTTGAATTATGTCATGCTCAAAGTAGGGCAACCTATGCATGCGTTTGATCTACGTCAAATTTCAGGGGCTATACAGGTTCGCAAAGCACAAGCTGAAGAATCGTTACAATTATTAGGTGGACGAGACATTGTATTGAACGAGCGTACGGTGGTAATTGCCGATGACCACAAAGCTTTGGCTTTGGCCGGTATTATGGGCGGCGAGCATAGCGGCGTGCAAACAGAGACCACCGATATTTGGTTAGAAGCAGCCTTTTTTGAACCCAAAGCCATCGCAGGCGTGGCACGGAGTTTTGGTTTATCGACCGATGCTTCGCATCGTTTTGAACGCGGCGTAGATCCCAATTTGGGATTGGCTGCTTTAGAAATTGCTACCGCACTATTAATCGAGATCGTAGGTGGTCAAGCAGGGCCTATTGTTCAACAATCAGCGGAGCATTTTTCGGAGCAACCGATTCGCATTTCTTTCCGCCCAAGCTCAGTCCTCCGTTTATCCGGCGTGACCGTAGCCAAAGAACGTATGCAAAGTATATTACAGCATTTGGGCATGACGATTGTAGTGCAAGAAGAACTCTGGGACGTGACCATACCCACCTATCGCTTTGATCTAAGTATTGAAGCAGATTTAGTCGAAGAAATTATTCGCATCAATGGTTATGACAAAATCCCTACCCACGCCATCATATCGACGCTCCAGGCCGGAACCATTGATCCTCTTGAGCAAATGAGTTCATCCATCATGCAATTTTTGGCGCAACGCGGCTATCAAGAAACTATTTCTTACAGTTTTGTAGATCCTCAGTTCCAACAAGTGGTGTATCCCGACCTGCCTGCCAAAGCGCTGCTAAACCCCATTTCAACCGAGCTTTCAGCTATGCGAGTCGGATTATGGCCAGGCCTGCTGGCTGCGATGATGCATAATATTCACCGCCAGCATGCGGCATTAAAATTATGCGAAACCGGAAAAGTATTTTTACTGACCGGAGACTGCGTTGAAGAGAAACCAGCTTGTGCGGGCCTAATAGTTGGGACACATGGACAATACAATTGGTCTGAACCCGATGCCCAATACGATTTCTATGATATGAAAGGCGATCTTCAAGCACTGTTTGGAACCATGAAGCAAGCTGATATTCACTTCGTGCCCGATCAGCATGCTGCTTTACATCCCGGAAAAACCGCAAAAATTATGTGTGGCGAGCAACCCATCGGTTGGATCGGCGCTTTGCACCCACGCTTATTGGATACATTGGACCTAGACGCAGAAGTCATCGTATTTGAACTCATGCTCGACTCTTTGCCCCAGCATCCTTCGATTACCTATCAATCTATTTCCAAATATCCCCAGATCAGACGCGATTTGTCACTTTTATTGGATGCTCATATCAGCGCCCAAGCCATCGAAGACGTGGTTCGTGCTATCCTTGATCCGAATATTTTAAAAGATTTTTACATTTTTGACGTCTATACCGGCGGTGGATTGGCAGATGAACATAAAAAAAGTTTGGCGTTAGGTTTGTTACTCCAAAGTAATGAACGCACATTAGTTGATGATGAAATTCATGCTATGATAGCGGCCGTGGTGACCGCTTTGCAGCAGAAACTGAATGCCGTATTGCGCACATCACCAGATATGGCGTAACTCAACAAGGAACAAGGAATAGATCGTGGGCGCACTCAGTAAACTATTAATGGCCGAAGCATTGAGCAATGCATTAGGATTATCTAAATTAGATTCTAAATCTCTGGTAGAAGAGTTTTTTGAAGAAATTAAAACGATTCTCTCTTCTGGACAGCATGTAAAACTATCCGGGTTTGGCAATTTTAGATTACGCGATAAATCAGAGCGACCAGGACGTAATCCCAAAACCGGTATCGATGCGACCATATCAGCCCGTAGAGTGGTCACATTTAAAGCCGGGTTGACATTTAAGAAAAATTTGAACGAAGTACTGCCCGCAAAATGAGCTTGACAGTTTTCTAAATTGATCCGATCAGATTGTAAAAGTAGGTATCAACTTCGAGGATATAACCTAACTGTTAAATCTAATTCTGAAGCAGGAATCCACGTAGGTTAGTATAGAAGCATCGAGTTCTACCGCTAAATCATTAACAGTATCTTGTATATTAGCCATTTGTGTTTACCTCGCAAAGTTTGCCTAAATCAACTAATTTTTTAACCTGCTCGTCTGTAAGCGCGAGCGGGATAAGATAGCTCAGCAAAAAATCAATTTTTAATTGCACCATTCAAATGGATTTGTTAGCCTCAAGAGATGTGCAAAAACAGGGATTGAAATGATGCAATGTAAAACGTGGACAAAAAAACACCGACTTCATTTATTATTCTTAGCCGTAGTAACCAGCTCCGCATCACAAACTTTTGCCTACGATCTCAAGCATGCGCTAACGCATGGGCATGGTGTCTTACAATTAGGCGGGTATTGGAATACGCAAGGACATGCGCAACATATAGATATTACAGGGCTAGCCGGCGATGAATTTAGTGCGCCCACTCCGAAAACACCTGGTAGCGGGTTAGTCGGAGTGGGCTATTTTATTGATGGGAAAGATAACCCAGTGTTTAAGCCATCATTTGGTCTGAACTGGTTTTATCTTGGCCCAACCAGTAGATCGGGCACCGTTACACAAGAAAATCTATATACTAATTTGGGATATCGCTACAAAGTGACCAATTATCCGCTTTATGCCGCAGTGCAATCAACTTTTAAGACCCATTCATCCAAATATGATATGACAATGAATGCCGGCATAGGTCCCAATTTTATGACTACCAGCAAGTTCTCAGAACAATCTCTTGGTGCCAACACCATTCCTGATCAAATTTTTTCAGGCACAACTACCACTGTATTTAGTGCAACAGCAGGCATTGGTATAAAAATAAATCAAGTCTTTGGTGCATCCCCACTCGAATGTGGTTACCGCTTTTTCTATCTAGGCCAGGGTAAATTTAAGGCATTAAATGATCAGATAAACACTATTTTGAATACAGGCGAAGGCTATGCCAACGCAGTGATGTGTTCTTTTACGGTATAAGAAAAACGTAGCGACAAGCCACGTTATCCAGAGTGCGTTTTTTGCGCAAAGTATCTCCTGACAGAGGCACTGTGCTCAATCATAGAGACCCTTCACGCAAAAAAAACGCTCCATTCATAGAACCCTGTTTACAGAGCGCTCAGACTAAGAGTAAGATGCTGCAATAAGATATATAGTCTTACAATTTTTAGTTGACTAGTTAATAAAAGAAGTAGGTTGGGTCTTGGCCCAACAACAGTGCTTCGTTGGGCCAAGGCCAAATTTAAATTTATCAGTCAATTAAAAATTAATTCTCTATATCCCCCAAATTAAGCTCAACAACAAAGTGAAAGAAACATAATTAAGTTTTAATAAAACAGCCGCTCACGTAAGCGTATCAAAAACGATTTAAGGATGAATCATGATAAGACGCGTAATAAATACTGTAATGCTAGCTTTGATATTTTGCCAAAGTGCTTTTGCAGCTGGTTCATTGTTTGCAATTCAAGAATCCGGTGCCGCTCTTGAAGCCCCTGCGACAATTACTATTTGCGCTAACATCGACGCACCTGCATCATGTCAAAGATATATCGTAAGACATACTACTTTAAGTATACTGACCACTACCGGCCGAAGCTACGCACGTTCTGGTATCAAAATGGATACCAGCACATTTAAAGTACTCAACGCATATTGCTCCACTACTGCTAACGGTTATTGTTCACTGCCACTGAATAATCACACTCCAACCGAGATACCGATCACAACGGTCGGAGTTAGATTACACGCAACCCCCGCTGCACATACCGAAGTTGATGTAACTTATACACAACAGAATATTGCCACGGGTGGCATTGAGCCATACACCTACAGCGTAGTCGACGGAACGCTCCCGGCAGGCACCACCTTACAAGCCAATGGGACTGTCTCTGGAACACCCACCACTCACGGCGCATTTTCTTATACCATTCAAGTAGCAGGAGCCCTCGGCACAACAGACACCGCATTAACCTCTGGCACAATAGCCCGTCGGTTAGTCATAACCCACACCGCATCTGCAGACAATCAGGTGGGTATCACCTATCTGCAAACCAACGTAGCCAGTGGCGGCACAGCTCCTTACACCTACAGTGTGGCATCCGGTGAGATTCCCGCAGGAACTAATTTGGATACTACAACTGGCACAGTCTCAGGCACCCCTACCACCGCAGCCGCTTATAGTTATACCATCAATGTAGTAGACAGTGACGGGGGCAGTAAAACAACACCAGCGATTACTGGAACAATATCCGGCAGAGTAGGATTAAATGCCACCCCCTCCACCTATACCGAAGTGAATGTTCTCTATTCACAAGCGAACGTAGCCACCAACGGGACTGCGCCATTCCATTATACTCTCGACTCAGGCCTTCTTCCTGCAGGGACGAGTCTCGATCCTGATACAGGCACTGTTTCTGGCCCACCACAGGTTACAGCTTCAGGCCCTTTTTCATATAGGATCAAAGTTACAGACGATGATGGGGCCATGGCAACCGCTACAACCAGTGGAACGATAAATGCAGCGCTAAGCACCACGAATCCATCTGCTGTAATTGCTGATGCCGGACAAACAGCTTCTTTCTCTGCAGTAGCATCTGATGGGACTGCTCCGTATTCGTATCAATGGCAGGTGAAGCCGAACGGCAACACCTCATTTTTAAATATAACCGGTGCAAACTCCTCTTCCTATACTACTAACACGCTGAATACCAGTAACAATAACGATCAATACAGACTCAAAGTAACCGACGCTGGATCTGCTACAGCGACTAGTACTGCTGCTACTTTAACCGTCCACACTGCACTTGCTTCATCCCCAACTCCTGTAAGCCCTGTCGCTGATGCAGGACAAACAATAGCTTTCGGCGCAGGCGTCACGGGGGGTAGTAATTCATTTACCTATCAATGGCAGGTCAGTACCAATGGAGGCACTTCATTTGCTGATGTCACCACCGGCTCTGGTGGTCAAACTGCTACCTATACCACGGCCACATTAACTACAACTAATAATAACGACCAATATCAAGTCATCGTTACCGATACCGGTACATCAACTCATCGGGTTGTAACCAGCGCAGCTCGGACTTTAACCGTCAATACAGCGCTTGCTTCAGCACCAACTCCTGCAAGCCCTGTCGCTGATGCGGGACAGACAATAGCTTTCGACGCAGGCGTCACGGGGGGTAGTGGT
>JACCDN010145462.1_pt1 | contig 95462 bp, 88 predicted proteins | sample 7441691 | NCBI WGS metagenome assembly JACCDN01 (sample SAMN15323439, study PRJNA562643) | freshwater metagenome | isolation source: river surface water | place: USA:Blue River Watershed | collected 2017-08-16 | reverse complement strand
TGATCGCTGGCGGCCTGCTGCTGACCGGTGTGTCGGGCGGCGAATTCGGCGTGATCGGCCGCGTGGAAGCGCGCGATCCGAAGACTGGCAAGATGGTCTGGACCCGTCCGGTGGTCGAAGGCCACATGGGCTACAAGTACGAAGGCGGCAAGGCGGTCGAGAACGGTATCTCGGGCACGACCAACAAGACCTGGCCGGGCGAACTGTGGAAGTCGGGCGGCGCCACCACCTGGCTGGGCGGCACCTATGACGCGTCCACCGGTCTGGCTTACTTCGGTACCGGCAACCCGGCACCGTGGAACAGCCACCTGCGTCCTGGCGACAACCTGTTCTCGACCGCGACCGTTGCGATCGACGTCAAGAGCGGCAAGATCGTCTGGCACTACCAGAACACCCCGAACGACGGCTGGGATTACGACGGTGTGAACGAGTTCATCACCTTCGACATGAACGGCAAGCGCATGGGTGCGAAGGCTGACCGTAACGGCTTCTTCTACGTCAACGACGCGAAGACCGGCAAACTGGAAAACGCTTTCCCGTTCGTCAACAAGATCACCTGGGCAACCGGCATCGATCTGAAGACTGGCCGTCCGAACTACGTTCCGGAAAACCGCCCGGGCGACCCGACCAAGGGTCCGGATGGCAAGAAGGGTAACGTGGTGTTCTCGGCACCGTCCTTCCTGGGCGGCAAGAACCAGATGCCGATGGCTTACAGCCCGAAGACCGGCCTGTTCTACGTGCCGGCCAACGAGTGGGGCATGGAGATCTGGAACGAGCCCGTCTCGTACAAGAAAGGTGCTGCTTACCTGGGCGCTGGCTTCACCATCAAGCCGCTGAACGACGACTACATCGGCGCAATGCGCGCTGTTGATCCGAAGTCGGGCAAGATCGTCTGGGAAGTCAAGAACTCCGCTCCGCTGTGGGGTGGTGTGATGGCAACCGCCGGCGACCTGGTGTTCTACGGTGTGCCGGAAGGCTACCTGAAGGCCGTCGATGCGAAGTCGGGCAAGGAACTGTGGAAGTTCCAGACCGGTTCGGGCGTCGTTGCTCCTCCGATCACCTGGGAAGAAGGTGGCGAACAGTTCGTCGCTGTGGTCTCCGGTTGGGGCGGTGCAGTCCCGCTGTGGGGCGGTGAAGTGGCCAAGAAGGTCAACTTCCTCGAGCAGGGCGGCTCCGTGTGGGTCTTCAAGCTCGCCAAGTAATCGACAAGTTACTCCCGCCTGCATTGGGATACTGAATTCGTAGCATCATCCCTTGCAGCTTCAGCCGACGGCCCTGGCCGTCGGCTTTTTTATGGGCGCGGGAATTATGGGCGCGGGAAGTTTGGTCGTTGCCAGGGACGAAAAAAAACCGGCTGCGCGTCAACGCAGCCGGTTTTTTTCTGCGCAATGCAGACTGACAGATTCAGGGCAGCTTGAAGTCGGTCAGCTCCATCACGATCTTGCCCGAAGACCATAGCGGCGAAATGATGTCTTCGCTGCGCTCGACCTTCACCAGACCGACGCCCTTGCAATACCACTCGGTGTTCTGCACCGGCACATCCTTGAAGCCCAGCACCGCATCGGCATACAAGGGCAGGTTGCCATTGCCGACCACGCGCGCGCAATTCTTGAAGGTGCCGGCCGGCACGGTGACGGTATCGTCGATGGTCTCGACGTTGTAGGTCATCAGCACCTTGGGCATTTTCACTTCACGCTGACCGAGGTCGGTCTTGGGCGCGACGATGAAGGGCTCGGTCGGCACCATCCACGATGCGCCCTGCGTCAACGGCACCTTGATCACGGTGCGCGCATTCGAATCGAGCTTGGCCTGATGTTCGACATCGGTGCGCTTCGCGATGCGCGAGATACCGACCTTGTCCTTGCGCAGCCAGTACTCGACGCCGATATTGCCCGGCACTTCGATGCGACGCACATAGACCTGATCGCCACCGGCATAGTCAATGGTGCGATCGACCGATGCGACATAGGTCTGCCGCGTCAGCGTGCCATTGATGTCGGACGCCACGTCGTACTCCCAGCGCGCGCCCACGTCGAGCGGGAAATAGGAATCGCCTTGCGGCGCAGTCTTCGAGCAGCCGGCCGCCAGCAATGCGGCGGCGACCAGGGTGAGGCGGGTCTTCATCACTTCTCCGGCAGGCGGGTGACCGGCGCATCGGAGACGCGCAGCTTGATCTTGTTATCGGCATTGACCTTGAACCAGGCGCTGCCGCTGCCGCCGCCCGGACGCTCGATGGTACCGACCTGACGGATGCCCTGGCGGCTCTTGCGCTGCGCTTCCGACAGCTGCGAATGCGCTTCTTTCTGGTACGGCAGCTTGTACGAACGCGGCACGGTGGACGGACGGTTGCTGTCGAGCGGCGTCACCCACAGGTAGATCGCGCCATCGATGCCGCGCTCCTTGTTCGGCTCTTCGATCACGGCCGACACGATCGCGAACTTCTCGGGCAGCATGCGCGGCGTCGGCCAGCCCAGCATGTCTTCGAAAGTGAAGTTGGCGATGAAATAGGTGAGCGTGACAGTCACGACCATCGAGATCTTGATCCAGCGCTTCCAGGCAGTCGCCAGGCACAGCACCAGCAGCAGCAGCGAAACGGCCACGTACAACAGGGTCAGCAGTAGGGAAGAGTTCGTCATGTTTGCGGAACGAGGGATTTAGGTAAGGTATTGATATCGCGGACGCTGCCATCGGCATCGACCGTAAAGCGCACAGCAGTTTTTTCGTCGCCCTTGCGGTCGAGTTTGACGGTGCCGTAATAGACCACATCGGCCCTGGGATTGACCTTCACGACCGAGACCGTGGCCTCGACCGGATCGCCATTCTTGCTCTCGTAATACTGCACGTTGAGCGTGTATTCGCCGGGTGAATAACCACGGATGGTCACCACTTCCTGGTTCAGCGGGTTGACCACATCCTTGCCATTCACATTGATGGTGTCGCCCGCGAGTCCGCGGTCATCACGGTCGAGGTGCATCAGACCGGCCTCGCGCTGGCGGAACCAGGCCATCGCGCCCGACGGATCCTGCACATAGGTGTCGATGTCGTTCGGGTTCATGTCCGGCCACGACACGGTGATGATGAATTCCGCCTTGGCCGGGATGTCGCCTTCCTTCTTCGCTTTCGGGTTCATCGCCATCAGCGCGATGATGAAGCAGAAGACGAACGCGATCAGGATGTTGAACAGCATGTCGTAGAAGGGGTCGACTTCCCCTTCGCGACGCTTGATGCGCAGGCTCACTTCGCGTCCTGGTGCGTCAGCTTGGCCAGGTCGGTCTCGGCGAACTCGAGCGAATCAGCGAGGATGGCATCGCTGCAGCGATCCATGCGCACCAGCTGCACGCCGAGCAGCATGTTGGCCACCAGACCGACCGCCGTGGTCAGCAGCGCGATGCCGAGGCCGCCGGTCAGCGTCTTCAGCATGGTCGCCGATTGCGATGCATCGAAGGTCTGCATCTGCGAGATATCGAGCGCGAGGATGGAAAAGCCGATCACCTTGCCCAACAGGCCAAGCTTGATCTGAATGCCATTCACCCACCATGCTGATTCGCTCGGGCCGTGCATGCGCTCGGCCAGCACCTCGGTCAGTTGCGCATTGTCGTAGTCATGACGACGCGCTTTGTCCATCAGCGCCGTGAAGTAATCATTGACCGCGCCGTCATGGCCGGCCGGCACCTGCGCCGGGCCGTATTGCTGCGGGCGCACTGCCTGCATCCACGCATCGAGCGCGTGGCGCTCGCGCATCATCACCCATGCGCGACGTCCGACCCACAATGTGGACAGCACGAATACGCCAATAATCATCAGCGTGATGCCGGTCGGATCGGCCTCCACCAGCACGCCCCACACATTGGCGCGCCACAGGATGAAGCTGGCGAAGATCATGACGCCGGCGAAAGCCAGCCACTGGAAGAAGAAGCGATCTGCGATCGATGCGCGCTCGGCGCCGGCGGCGAGGCCGGGGAGGAAGCTGGCGCGGGATTGAAAGATGCGGGATAGCGGGATCAACCGCCGCGCGACAGCGTTCATACTTGCGTTACCTTGTCTCGTTCTCGTTTTTCATGGTCAGCCGCGTAACGCAGTGAGTTGGCGTCATTACGGAAAACCAGCGGTTTTTCTTCCCCTGACCGGTGTCGCGCCTGTAGCACGATCTTCTGCACGTCGCCGTGGTGCGGCGACTTGCTGCAAACCGGGTCCGCATTTTCCGCATCGCCCGTGAGGGCATAGGCCTGGCATCGGCAGCCGCCAAAGTCCTTTTCCTTGTCAGGACAAGTACGGCAGGGCTCCTTCATCCAGCCAAAACCGCGGAAGCGGTTGAAAGCATCGCTGTTATACCAGATATCACGCAAACTTTCCTTAGTGACATTCGGAAAAGTGAGGCCGGGCAGGCTCTGCGCCGCGTGGCAGGGCAGCGCCGAGCCATCGGCGCCGACCGCGAGAAACACCGAGCCCCAGCCGTTCATGCAGGCCTTCGGGCGCTGCTCGAAATAGTCGGGCACCACGAACAGCAGCCGCGTCGACTTGCCCAGTTTTTCGCGCCACTGGTTGACGACGCCCTCGGCGCGCTCGAGTTGCTCGCGCGTCGGGATCAGCTGCTCGCGGTTCACCATGCCCCAACCGTAGTACTGGGTATTCGCCAGTTCGAGGTACTCGACGCCCATGTCGACCGCCATGCCGATGATGCGGTCCACATGGTCGAGGTTGTAGCGGTGCAGTACCACGTTGAGCACCATCGGGTAGTCATACTTCTTGATCAGCTTCGCGACCTTGTTCTTCAAATCGAAGGTCTTGGTGCTCGACAGGAAATCATTCATCTCCTTGGTCGAATCCTGGAACGACAGCTGAATATGGTCCAACCCCAGCGCCTTCATCTTCGCGATGCGTTCCTCGGTCAGACCCACACCGGATGTGATCAGGTTGGTATAAAAGCCGAGCTGATGCGCATGCCCGATCAGCTCTTCGATATCGTCGCGCAGCAGCGGCTCGCCGCCCGAGATACCAAGCTGTGCCGCGCCCAGTTTGCGCGCCTGCGTGAACACATCCTTCCACTGCTCGGTGGTCAGCTCGTTCTTGTTGCCCGCGTAGTTCAGCGGGTTGTAGCAGAACACGCAATGCAGCGGGCAACGGTAGGTGACCTCGGCCAGCAACCACAGCGGCGGCGCGATCTGGGGCTGGGCACTGGGCTCGGGGGTGACTTGGGGGGTAACTTGAATATCCATGGACATCTCACATGACGGGTTCGGTGGGCTGGCAGACGCCACACACCCTGCGCGGGTGGTGGCGATGCATGCCGGCGGCAGGTGTCGTCAGCGCGGCTTTCGTTCAGGCGATCCAGCCATTCTCCGACGCGAGCGCGAGGAAGCCGGTCACATCCTTTTCCAGACCGCTCGCATTGAATGCCTGCTCGATGTCGGCGATGATGGCTTTCACGTCGCGCTGGCCGTCGCAGCGCTTCAGGATCTCGGACGCGCTCTGGTTCAGCTTGACCATGCCTTCCGGGTACAGCAGCACATACGCCTGCTGCGCTTCTTCATATTGCATGCGGAACAGGCGCGCCAGCTTCGGGCGCGCGTCCAGGTCATAGGTCGCGCTCATGGGTAAGCCTTTTCGATCGCGTCCGAAATCTGCCACAGCACGTCGAGCTTGAATTGCAGAATATCGAGCGCGCGCTCCTGCTGTTCGCGCGTGGTGAAGTAATCCAGCGTGACTTGCAGCCCGTGCTCGACATCGCGCTGCGCGAGCGGCACACGGCTGCGGAAATACGCGAGACCCTCGTCCTTCACCCACGGATAATGCGTGGGCCAGTTCGCGAGACGGTCCTTGTGGATCTTGGGCGCGAACATCTCGGTCAGCGACGAACACACGGCTTCCTGCCAGGGACGCTGGCGCGCGAAATTCACATATGCATCGACCGCGAACTTCACGCCCGGCACCACATGCTTCAGCGACCACAAGTCTTCACGCGGAATGCCGACCGCATCGCCGAGGCGCGACCAGGCTTCGATGCCGCCTTCGCGATCGCCATGGCCGTCATGGTCCATGATGCGCTCGATCCACTTGCGGCGCACATCGCGATCCGGGCAATTCGACATGATCGCCGCATCCTTCATCGGGATCATCACCTGGTAGTAGAAGCGATTGAACACCCAGCCGCGAATCTGGTCGGGGGTCAGCTTGCCCTCGTTCATCTTCACGTTGAACGGGTGATTGATGTGATAGTTGTCGCCCTTCGCGCGCAGGCGCGCCTCGAATTCTTCGCGGCTCCAGGGCAGTTGGGCTTCCAGTGTTGTTGGTGCGTTCATAGTTCGATCTCCATGCCGTCATAGGCCACTTCGATACCGTGCGTTGCCAGGGTGGCGCGCTCGGCCGAGTCTTCGTTCAAGATGGGGTTGGTGTTGTTGATATGGATGAGGACCTTGCGGCGCGAACCGACACTGTCCAGCACCTCGATCATGCCACCCGGCCCCGACAATTGCAGGTGACCCATGTCAGCCGCCGTCTTTTGCGTGAGGCCGAGCGTGATCATTTCATCGCCGGTCCACACGGTGCCATCGACCAGCACGCAATCGGCGCTCTGCATCGCGGCCAGCACATGCGGCTCGATTTCGCCCAGGCCCGGTGCATAGAACAGGGTCTTGCCGGTGATGGTGTTCTCGATCAGCAGGCCATTGTTGTCGCCCGGCTGAGGATTCGCGCGATGCGGCGAGTATGGCGGCGCCTTGCTCTTCAATGGCAGCGGATGGAAGCGCATCCCCTCGATGCCGGGCACATCGATCGCTGCAAAGCGTGTCTGGTCCGCCGACAGGCCCGTGATCTCGTGATGCTCGACGCCGCAGTAATGCGACAGTACCTTCGCCAGCGGCAGACCGTGGTTCAGGTCATCCCAGACTGAATCGGTGCAATAGAGATTCAGCTTCTTCTTCCCTTCGCGCAGCATCAGCAGGCCGGTGATGTGGTCGATCTGCGCATCCATCAGCATCACGGCCGCGATGCCCGTGTCGCGAATCGCGCGTGCCGGCTGCAAGGCCGGGTTGGCCTTCAACTGCGCGAGGATATCGGGCGACGCATTGACCAGCACCCAGTCGGTGCCATTGGCCGATACCGCAATCGATGATTGGGTGCGTGCCTTCGCATTGATCGTGCCGTTGCGCACACCGGCGCAATTGGTGCAGTTGCAATTCCATTGCGGGAAGCCGCCGCCGGCAGCTGAACCCAGTACACGTATTTTCATGATTTTCTGGAGTAAGGAATCTGCGCGGCGCTTAGGCCGCGTTGCGTGAATTGGCGAACGCCAGTGCGGGCCGGCAGCCCGCAGCGGCAGTGATGCAGCCCGCGCCGGTCATCAGGCCGGTCGTGGCGAAGGGGGCAAGGGGGCCAGGCCCCGGTCGTACAGTCATGGTGGTCTCCTGTCGCTGCCAACGGAAAGCCTTGATTTGACAGGCTTTCCACCGGCTCGCGTCCGCATGCGGACGGCGGCGACGCTGTGTGCTGTTACAGTCTTGTGCAAATCATTGTGCCCTGTGCCCCGACAAAAAAACAGATGCCCTCCCCGACACCTCCCCAGCCTTTCGATCAGCAAAACCTGCCGACGGGCGACGGTCACTTCCTGTATGTCGCGCAGTATGGGCGGCCAGATGGCGCGCCGGCCGTCGTGCTGCATGGCGGCCCGGGCAGCGGCACCCAGCCTTCGGTGCTCGACTGGTTCGACCTGAACACGCAGCGCGTGGTGCTGTTCGACCAGCGCGGTGCCGGACGTTCGCTGCCGCAGGGCAGCCTGATTCACAACGACAGCCCGCGACTGGTGGCCGACATTGAACAGATTCGCGCGCAGCTCGGTATTGCGCGCTGGCTGGTGGTCGGCGGTTCCTGGGGAGCGACGCTGGCGCTGCTGTATGCACGTGCGCATGCCGAGCGCATCAGCGGACTGGTATTACGCGGCAGTTTTCTCGCCAGCGAACGCGAGCTGCACTGGTTCTTCCAGTCGCTGCGCGCCATGGTGCCGTCCGGATGGGCACAGATGACCGCCGGCTGGGATGACGCAGCGCGCAACGCCGTGCTGCAAACCCTGGCGCACGCGCTGCTGCACGGTGACGATGCAGAAGCGCGCGATGCAGCGCGGCGCTGGGGCCAGTACGAACAAGCGGTGATGGAAGCGATGGCCGGCAAGCTGGCCGCGCCCGACAAGGCCACCCGCACACCAACGAGCGCAGCGGCCACCCCAGCGACAAGCTCATCGACAAGTGCAGCGACAACGACAACCGCATCTGGCAGTGCAGGAGCTACGAACGACGATGCGGCGACCACGCGCATGCTCGGCAAATACCGCTTGCAGGCGCATTACCTGACGCAGCAATGCTTCTGCAGCGAAGCCGAGCTGTTGCATGCCTGTCAGCGTTTGTCATCCGCCCCCGCGGTGCCGGTCGTGCTGGTACATGGCACCCATGACCTGGTATGCCCACCGGAGAATGCACTGTGGCTGCAGCGTGCGCTGCCGCATGCACGGCTGCAGTGGGTGGAGAAAGGCGGGCATACGCCGGCCGACCCGGGAATCGCGGCTGCGCTGAAACAGGCGATCGCGGCACTGCGCTGAATGCACGGCGCATTCAGCGCTTGCCAGCGCGATGACTACCCCGCTTGCTTACCCGCTTGCTTCCGACCTTACTTCTGCAGCTTGCGGTAGATAGTGTTGCGCGACACGCCGAGCGCACGCGCCGCAGCTGACACATTGCCGCGATGCTCCTCCAGCGCGCGCTGTATCGTCAGCAGCTCGATGTCTTCGAGCTTGGCACTGCCAGCGGCTTGCAGCACCGACGCCAGCGGGTCGGTCGGCGCGGACGCCGGTGGGGTCGCCGTCGCACCTGACGCCGATGTTGAGGTCGCGGTGGTTGTGGTGGTTGCGGTGCTTGCGGGCGTTGTGGCCTGCAGGTTCACGTCGTCGAGGAAGTCTTCGGGCAAGTGTTCGAGGCGCACCACGCGGTCCGCCCCCGCCATCACGATGGCGGTGCGCAGCAAATTGGTCAGCTGACGGAAGTTGCCGGGCCAGTTGTGGCGCTTGAACAGTGCCATCACTTCCGGCGATACCGTCATTGCACTCATCGGCGTGCTTTCGGCTTCGGCCGCCAGCAAGCGATTGATCACCATCTCGAGGTCGCTGCGCTCACGCAGCGGTGGCAGGCGCACCACCAGGCCGTTCAGTCGGTAATACAGGTCTTCTCGGAATTCGCCCTTCGCGATCATGTCGCGCAAGTTGCGGTTGGTGGCACAGATCAGCGCGACATTGACCGGGATCGATTTGTTCGAGCCCAGCGGCATCACCAGGCGTTCCTGCAGCACGCGCAGCAATCGCGCTTGCAGGCTGAGCGGCATGTCACCGATCTCGTCAAGGAACAGCGTGCCGCCATTCGCTTGCAGGATTTTGCCGGTGCTGCCCTTCTTGCGCGCACCGGTAAACGCGCCGTCTTCGTAGCCGAACAATTCGGATTCGATCAGCGTTTCCGGAATCGATGCGCAGTTCACTGCAACGAAGGGGCCACCGGAACGCGGCGAATCATTGTGCACCGCTTGCGCCAGCAATTCCTTGCCGGTGCCGGTTTCGCCGGTGATCAGGATGGGAATGTCGCGCCCCATCACCAGGTTGACCTTGTGGATCAGCGCAGCGACTTTTTCATCACCGGTGTCGAGGTAATGCAGGCTGGACAGGCGGCGCTTGCCGGCCTCATCCGCCTCACCCTTCTTCGTCGCCACGCCGCCGCGTGCCTGCGTGATGTCCTTGTCGAGCGCGCCGGACTGAATGAACAAATTCTGCGTGCGCAACTCGGCACGCGCAGAGACGCGCACGCCGGTATGCAGGCACAGGTCGAGCAAGGTCGGCGCGGCGGTACGGTAGTGATCGAACAAGGCCGATACCGGCATGCCGAACAAGCTGCTGAAGGTATGTGTCTGCAGCGCCGACAAGGGCAGACCGAGCTGAAACAGACCGCTGCGGTTGGCCGACAGGAAGCGGCCCGACATCGAAAAGGAGGCAATACCCTCCATCAGCGTGCCGATGAATTCCGGACGGCTGTGGAAGTGCAGCGTGATCGCATCGTCGAATGCAGCGGCAAACAGCTGGTTCTCGATCATCTGCGCGGACATGCGCACCAGCGCCATCGTGTGCTTGTGGAAGCTGCGCTGGTCGCCGGTCACGTCGAGCACGCCGATCAGCCGACCCTGATGGTCAATGATGGGCGCGGCCGAACACGTAAGAAAGTGATTGATGGTCAGGAAATGCTGGTCGGCATGCACCAGTGTCGGCGTCTGCTCCGCAATCGCGGTGCCGATCGCATTGGTGCCCTTGCTTTGCTCGGACCACGCAACGCCGGCGCAAAGCGCCACCCGGTCGGCCTTTTCGAGGAAATCGTCGTCGCCCAGCGTATTGAGGATGGTGCCCTGCGCATCGGTCAGCACCACCATGCTGTGGGTGTTGACGATCTGCTCATACAGGGTTTCCATCACCGGCAGCGCGTAGGCCGCAAGTCCGCGGTTCTGCTCGACCTTCACGGCGAGGTCGCTGCGCAGAATGGGGGAGTAATCGGGCTCGGTATCCGGCGTCAATCCATAGGATACCGACCGACGGTGGGATTCTTCGATCATGGCAGCCTGCTCAGACGCATGAAACATGCCGGGCGCGGAAAACTGCCGTTCAGGCAATGCCAAACGAGAAACTGCCTGATTAGCCGGGGCGATATCAGTCCCCGACGACCTTAGCTGTGCCATGTCTCATCCCCAGACTACAAAGTGTTTCTTTTTTTATCGTTGTTGTCTGGAAGAATGTAGCACTTGTTCCGTTATGAAGCAAAACAAGTTTTTAGGGTGACCTTTGCCTGCAGTAAAGGCTTGGCATGGCACTTGCGAATGACACTCCGCTTCAGCAAGCGCCTGCCGCCCGCCCCGGTCGCCTCCGGATGGTGACGCGGCCGCAGGCCCTGGCACAGCTTTCATCTAACCTACCGGAGACATCAATGAGCACCTTCATCCGTTCCGCCGTCCGTGGCCTGGCATGCGCCGCCATCGTGGCCCTGTCCTCGTCGGCCTTTGCGCATGGCGACGTGACGCCGCAAGCCGTCGACACCAAGTCCCTGCCGCCGCTGGGCGAGCAGTGGAAGGCGACCAACCCGTACGGCGGCAACAAGGAAGCGATCAAGGTCGGTGGTTCGGCTTATGCGCAGAACTGCGCACGCTGCCACGGCATCGACGCCATCTCGGGCGGCATCGCGCCTGACCTGCGCATGATCGACAAGGACTGCACCGGCCTGGCCGATGCCGGCCGCAAGAAGGCCTGCTTTGCCGAGATCGACGAGTACTACGCCACCACCGTGCGCAAGGGCCGCGTCCGCAACGGCGCCGTCTACATGCCGCCGTTCGAAGGCATCCTGCAGCAGGAAGCCGTGTGGGCGATCAAGGCTTACCTCGAGACTCGCCGCACCAACCCGTAATACCGTCGTTCGCGTCAACCCCGCCCGTATCGTGGCGGCACCCGTGCCATGCGGTGCCGTCCACGACGGCGTGACGCACCCAGTATCATCCCAACTTTCATAAGCGCGACCCACAACGCGCATCGGGGACACGAATGATTCGCACCACCTCCTGCGGCCCGCTGGTCGCACGCTCAGCTTCCTTCCTTGCCACACGCTTTGCCACACTCCTTGCCGCTGTCAGCGTCAGCTGCGCCCTCAGTCTGCCAGCCCATGCCGACGAGGACATGGACAAGATACGCAAGAGCGGCAAACTCAGCTTCGCGGTCTATGACGATTACGCACCGTTTTCCGGCAAGGGCGGCGGCATCGACCACGACCTAGCCGACGCCCTGGCGAAGAAGCTGAACCTCAAGGCGTCGCTGCTGCCCTTCCCGGCCGGCGAGGACATCGGCGATGACCTGCGCAACATGGTCTGGAAAGGGCATTACCTGGGCTTCGGTCCGGCCGACGTGATGCTGCACGTGCCCGTCGATCGCAACGTGATGCAAAAGAATGACAAGGTCGAGATCTTCGCGCCCTATTACCGCGACACCGTGAAACTGGTGCGCAATGTGAAGACGATGCCCGACCTGAATGGCGTCGCTTCGCTGGAAGGCAAGCGAATCGGCGCGGAAAAAGTGTCGATCTCGGCCATGGTGCTGCTCGGCGAACCGAGCCTGCGCGACAGCGTCACCATTTTGCCCAGCCCGATCGAAGCGCTGCAGAAACTGAAAGCGGGCGAACTCGATGCCGTGGTTGCCAGCCGTGCAGAGATCGAATCCGTGATCCGCGATGACAGGCAATTCGAGATCACCGATGCGCCGTTCACGCGACTGCCGCGCAATGGCTGGGTGATCGGCCTCGCAGTGAAAAAAGAAAACACCGAGCTGTCGCACCTGCTGCAAAAGGCTGTCAACGACATGTTCGATTCCGGTGAAATGGCCGCGCTGTTCGCAAAACACGGCGTGCGCTCGATCAAGCCCTGAGGACGGCGCATGCGCAGGCTGCTGACCGCATCACTGCTTGCGCTGACTGTCCTGTGCGCGTGCCTGCCGGGCGCGCATGCCGGCGTGATGACACAGGAAACGCTGGCGCAGAAATTCCCGTCGCCGCTGATCATCGGCAGCAAGGACACCGAGCTGCCGGTGTGGCCCATCCTGAAACAGGAAATGACGTCGACCGAACTGGTCGGCTATGCATTCGAGTCGATCGACTTCGTGTCCCTGCCCGGCTTCGCCGGCGTGCCGATGAACCTGCTGGTCGTGCTCGACCCCAAGGGCAAATTCCTCGATGTGCAGGTGCTGGACCAGCACGAGCCGGTCTTCGTCGGCGGCTATGGCAGTGCGCCGCTGGACGCCTTCGTCGGCCAGTACAAGGACTTGTCGCTGACGCAGAACATCAGCATCGTCGCCGCCGGCACGCAAAAAAACGGCAAGATGGATGGCAACAATGTGCGTATCGATGGCATCTCCAAGGCCACCGCATCACTGCGCATCCTGAACCAGTCGCTGATTTCCGCATCGCTGGTGGTGGCGCGCCAGAAGCTGGGCTTCGCAGGCGGCCACGATCCGGCGCAGGTCGCGCGACTGAAACCCGAGCTGTATGAAAAACATGCGCCGAACGCGCTGTTCGGCAAGAATCTGGTCAGCCACCTGACGCTGCTGAACCGCGATGTCGAGAAAGCCTTCGCCGGCACCCAGGGCGAAGGACTGGATGCCGATGGCAGCGCCGATCCGGATGGCATGTTCATCGACTTGTACACCGCGCTGGTGTCGGTGCCCAGCATCGGCAGGAACCTGCTGGATGGCCCGAGCTGGGACAAACTGCAAGGCCGCCTCGAAAAAGGCGACCATGCGATCCTCGTGATGTGGGGCGGCCGCTATTCCCTGACCCCGGAGGACTTCATCCCCGGCACCGCGCCCGAGCGACTGACGCTCAAGCAAGGCGGACTGCCGCTGGAAATGCGCGACCTCGACCTCGAGCTGTTCCTCGCCGATGGCACGCCGGTCGCACCGGACAACATGAAGGTGCTGCGCGTGATCGCGCAATCGGGGCTGGACTTGTCGAAGCCACTGGAATTCTTCGTCAACGTCCGCCGCGAAAAAGGCATGGTCTATCCGGAGATTATCCGCGCCGAGCTGCCGTATCAGCTACAGCTGCCTGAACGTTTCTATGACGTGCCCGACCGCAGCGACAAGACCTGGGTCGGCATCTGGGAGCAGCGCGTGCCCGAGCTGGCGGTACTGGGCGGCGCGTTGCTGCTGTTGACCTTGCTGCTCGCACAGCAACGATGGCTGACCGCGAACGCACGTCGCTTCACCGTGATCCGCGTCGGCTTCCTGATCTTCACGCTCGGATTCATCGGCTGGACGGCACAAGGCCAGCTGTCGATCGTGAACATGACCGGCTTGCTGCAATCCCTGAAAGAAGGCCGCAGCCTCGCGTTCTTCCTGTACGACCCGATGACCGTCTGCCTGTGGGCCTTCGTCGCGATCACCTTCTTCATCTGGGGTCGCGCCACCTTCTGCGGCTGGCTGTGCCCGTTCGGCGCATTGCAGGAACTGGTCGCGCGCATGGCACGTGTGCTGCGCGTGCCACAGCTGAGGCTGCGTACCGCAGTCGATGCCAGACTCAAATGGATCAAGTACGTGCTGCTGACGGCGGTGCTGGTGTCGGCGCTGTTCGCGCCGCAGCTGGCCGACAGCCTGGTCGAGATTGAGCCCTTCAAGACCGCGATCACGCTGTACTTTGTGCGCTCATGGCCTTTCGTCATCTATGCCGCCGGTCTGGTGGTGGCGAGCGCGGTGGTCTACAAGTTTTTCTGCCGCTACCTGTGCCCGTTCGGCGCCGGCCTCGCGGTGCTGGGCAAGCTGCGCATGTTCAAGTGGCTGCCGCGCCGCGCCGAGTGCGGCACGCCCTGCCAGACCTGCCGCCACCGTTGCGACTACCAGGCGATCCGGCCCGATGGCGCGATTGCGTATGACGAATGCTTCCAGTGCATGGATTGCGTCGTCATCTATCACAGCGATACCCAGTGCGCGCCGCGCATCCTGCAGGCAAAGCGTGGCGTGACGATACCGGTGCGCGCGATCGCCACCGCTGCAGGCCGCACTGCTGATGCCGCTCATGCTGCCGAGGCTGCCGGTGCATTCAGTGCAACACGCCGCAGCGATGGCGGCCGCCCCCGTTCCGACAAGGAGCCTGCATGAAACGACGCACACTGTTGAGAGCCGCAATCGGTGGCGCTGTCGGTGGCGCTATCGGCAGCGCAGCACTGGGCGCCGCTGCAGGGTGGCGCGTGCTGGCAGACCGCCCGCGCATGCTGCAGGAATTCAGCGCAGCCGACGTTGCATTCGGCACCACCGTGTCACTGAAAGTGCTGCATCACGACGCCACCGAAGCGCGCCTCGCACTGCGGGCAGCGCTGGATGCGGTGCGGGATGTGGACCAGCTGATGAGCCTGTACCGAGCCGACAGCCAGATCAGCCGGCTCAATCGTGACGGCTACCTTGAGCGGCCGCATCAGCACGTGCTGCAAGTGCTGCAGCATGCGCAAGCGCTGTCACAGCGCACAGGCGGTGCATTCGACATCACGGTGCAGCCACTGTGGACGGCGGCGGCCGATGGCGGTGACCGGCGTCGCGCCTTGCATCAGGTCGACTGGCGGCAGCTGACCGTGAACGCCGAGCGCGTGGCGCTGCAGCGGCCCGGCATGGCGGTCACGCTGAATGGCATTGCGCAGGGCTATGGCGTGGATGTGGCGCTGGCCGCGCTGCGGGAACAGGGCGTCGCGCATGCGCTGCTCGACACCGGCGAGTTTGCGACACTGGGCCAACGCGACGATGGCCAGCCGTGGATGCTGGGCATACGCGATCCGCGTGATGCCGATGCGCTGGCACAGCGCGTGGCCGCCGACGGTCGTTGCATGGCGACTTCCGGCGATTACGCGACCCGCTTTGGCGATGACTTTGCGAAGCACCATATCGTTGACCCGGCGACCGGCAACTCGCCGACCGAACTGGCCAGCGTCACCGTACTGGCACCGAGCGGCTTGCAGGCCGATGGCTTGTCGACCGCCATGATGGTGATGGGCCGTACGCGGGCATTACAACTGGCCGCCTCACTGCCAGGTGTCGATGTGCTGTGCATCGACAAGCGCGGCGTGCAGCATCAGAGCGCGGGCTTCCCGAGCGCGTGACACCCCGGCGCCGGCCGGCGACTCAGGCGGCGTGATCCTTGCGTTCGTGATCCGTGACGTCGTGATCCGCCGTCGCGTGCACATCCGGCGCCAGCTCAGTGCCGCAACGGCGGCAATAGTCATCATCAATGCTCAGGCCACTGGTGCCGCAGACGGCGCAGGAACGCAGGCTTCCGTGCACCCGCTGCGCCGCCAGTTCGGCGCTGAGAATACCGGTGGGTACGGCGAGCGTGCCCCAGCCGATCAGCATCATGAACGACGCGATGGTGCGCCCGATGTCGGTCTTTGGCACCAGATCACCAAAACCCACGGTAGTGACGGCCGTAATGGCCCAGTAGACCGCCGTCGGTATGCTGGTGAAACCATGTTCCGGCCCTTCAACCACGTACATCAGCGTGCCCAGCAGCAGCACGACCAGCATCACGAACGACAGGAACACCAGGATCTTGCGGCGTGACGCGGCCAGTGCAGCCAGCAAGGCCTGGTATTCATTCACATACGGCACCAGCTTCAGGATGCGGAACACCCGTAACAAGCGCAGGATGCGAATGTCCAGCAGCACATGCGCCTCGGGGAACAGGAAAGCAACATACGAAGGCAATATCGCCATCAGGTCGATGATGCCGAACACACTGGTGGCATAGCGCATCGGTTCACGCACGCAAGCCAATCGCAACAGATACTCGATTGTGAACAACAGCGTGAAAGACCATTCAAGCCAGTTGAACACCTGACCGAAGCGCACGGCCACCGCACTGACGCTGTCGAGGATGACGACGGCGACGCTGAACAGGATGGCCGCGATCAGACCGAGGTCAAACAGGCGACCGGCCGGCGTCTCGGATTCGAAGATGATCTCGTGCACGCTGCGGCGCCAGCCCAGGGCGGGCTTGCCGAAATCAAGGGCGCGACCCTGGGTCGCTGCGGACTGCGTCTGGCGTTCGGGGCTTGCCATGCTGCGCGTGAGAATGGGAGTCAGAACAGCATACCACCGCCCCCGGGAACTCGGCGCTGCAGCCGACAGCCTAAACCAGCACGGCAATGCATGGAGCACATGATGGCGCAGGCACCGAACGCAGCAGCAAGACTGGGCGTGGGTTTGGGCTGGTTCAGTTTGGCATTGGGACTGGTGGCGCTGCTGCGGCCTGCACTGCTGGCGCGTTACGCCGGTGTGCCGCACCGGCCGCGCAGCCTGCGCGTATTCGGCTTGCGTGAGCTGGCCAGTGGCGCCGGCATCCTGCTCCGTCCGCACAAAGCGGGTTGGTTGTGGTCACGCGTGGCCGGCGATGCGATCGACCTCGGACTGCTGATGTTCACCGGCAGACGGCATCCCGGTCGACGTGTCGCGCTCGCGACTGCCGCCCTCGCCGGCGTGACTGCGCTGGATACGCTGGCCGCGATCGCGCGCGGACAGCGACAGCGCTTCCCTGCCGGTGGCGATGCTGCAGATGATGCTGCCGGTATCGCTGCTGCCAGGGCCGGCAAGTCCGGCGCACGCGGCACATTCGGCACGTTGAGCACGATACGCGTCACGCAATCGATCAACATCAACCAGCATCCCGAAGCCTGTTATCACTTCTGGCGCAACTTCGAGAATTTCCCGCGCTTCATGAAGCATGTGGCCGAGGTGCGCATGCTGGATGCAACGCGCTCGCAATGGAAAGTGCGTGCGCCGCTGGGCCGGCAGGTGACATGGACTGCGGAGCTGGTCAGCGATGTGCCGTCACAGCAGCTGGGCTGGCGCACACTGCCCGGCGCCGAGATCGATCATGCGGGCGTCGTGCGCTTTGTGCCTGCGCTCGGCGAACGCGGCACCCGGGTCGAGGTGGACCTCAGCTATCGTGCGCCGCTCGGCAAGGCTGGCAGCCAGCTCGCGAAGCTGTTCGGCGAAGAACCCTCGCAGCAGATCGATGATGACCTGCGGCGCTTCAAGCAACTGATCGAGACTGGCGAGATTGCGACCACTGTGGGACAAGCAGCCGGCCGTCGCAGCCTGGTGGGTCGCATACTGCATCGCGGGGCAGCGGGATGAAAGCCAATGTCTGGCATGGCAAGGGCGACATGCGCATCGAGCAGGTGCCCGATCCGCGCATCCTGAATCCGCGCGATGCAATCGTGAAGATCACGTCCACCGCCATCTGCGGTTCCGACCTGCATCTGTACGATGGCTTTGTGCCGACCATGGAAGCCGGCGACATACTCGGCCACGAGTTCATGGGTGAAGTCGTCGAGGTCGGCCCCGCCGTGAAGAACCTGCGCGCCGGCGACCGCGTGGTGGTGCCGTTCACCATCGCCTGCGGCAATTGCTTCTTTTGCCAGCGTCAGGAGCATTCGCTGTGCGAGAACTCGAACCCGAATGCGCGCCTCGCGGAAAAGATGTGGGGCCATTCGCCGGCCGGCGTGTTCGGCTATTCACATCTGACCGGCGGCTATGCGGGCGGACAGGCGCAATATGCACGCGTACCGTTTGCGGATACGGGCCCGCTGCGCATCGACGACGATCTGGACGATGACCAGGTGCTGTTCCTGTCCGACATCCTGCCCACCGGTTACATGGCGGCCGAGAACTGCAACATCCAGAGCGGTGATGTGGTTGCGGTCTGGGGTTGCGGGCCGGTCGGGCAATTCGCGATACAGAGCGCATGGCTGCTGGGTGCGGAACGCGTGATCGCGATCGATCGCATCCCGGAACGGCTGGCGATGGCTAGTGACTGGTCACGCGCGGAAACGCTGAACTATGAAGACCTTGATGTGGCCGATGCACTGCGCACGATGACGGGGGGGCGCGGGCCGGATGCCTGCATCGACGCCGTCGGCATGGAAGCGCATGGCAGCGGGCTGGTGGCGACCTATGACCGCATCAAGCAAATGATGAAGCTCGAAACCGACCGGCCGATGGTCTTGCGCGAAGTATTGCGCAGCTGCCGCAATGGCGGCACGGTGTCGGTGCCGGGTGTGTATGGCGGCTTCATCGACAAGATGCCGATGGGCTCGGTGATGAACCGCGCGCTGACACTGAAGACCGGGCAGACCCATGTGCAGCGTTACCTGCAACCCCTGCTGGAGCGCGTGCGGCGCGGCGACTTCGATCCGGAACGCCTGATCACGCACCGCATGCGCCTCGATGATGCGCCCGACGCCTACCGCATGTTTCGTGACAAACAGGATGCCTGTGTGAAGGTGGTGCTGAAGCCCTGGCTGCATTGACAGTAACGGCTTCGAAAAAGGGGAACGGGGAAAAGAAAAAGGCTGCGCATGCGCAGCCCTGTCGGCGCAGTCCTCGATCAGAAGTGGTAACGCGCGCCCACGCTCCAACTGCTGAGCTTGGGACCGTCATCGATGATCTTGTCGAAGTACTGATACTCGAGCACACCGGAGAACGCCTGCGTGAACTGATAGCTCACGCCGATGCCAATCATCGGGCCGACCTTGGTCTCGGAATCGCTGATCGTCGTGCCACCGGTGGTCAGCGATGCATCACTGTAATGCACCGCAACGCCTGCCTTACCGAATGCATGGAAGCCATCGGCGACGGGCAGCTTGCCGATCGCTGCCAGATACAGCGACTGCGTATCGAAGCTGCCGCTGTCACCTGACACCGGATCCGTAGCCTTGATCTTGCCGTGACGCAGATAGCCAGCTTCGATATCGAAGTTCGGATTGATCACGGTGCCGTAACTGAGACCGACCAGGGTCTTGGACTCATTCTCGCCGGCCTGATCGTATGTGGATTCACCGACGTTGATGCCGACATAGCTGCCCTCGGCATGGGCTGCCAGCGGTACGGCCAGTGGTACCAGCAGCGCGACGCCCAGCGATGCGGCGAACAATGATTTCTGCATGATGATTTCCTGTTCCTTAAGGTGGAGAACAGCCGGCAGGATTGCCGGCGCGGTCCGAATGGGACGCGCGGATTCTAGGCAGGCACACGGGAGGCGATAACAGCAGGGTTGTCAAAAAATGACACTTGGCTTGCAGGTGACTTTGCAGCGCAAAACCACCTGCGAATCCATGACGGGCGGCAGTGATACGGATGCTGAACCGGGGCGCCAAGCCGGCAGGCTGAGCTGCATGGCTGGCCGGCTGATCCGGCGCCGATCAGAACTTGTAGATCGCCGACAGCGTCGTCTGGCTAAGTGCCAGCGAGTCGATCTTGCCGAAGTAGCTGTATTCCAGCGACGCTCCCCATTCTTTGTTGAAGTGCCACATCGCCCCCAGGCCAGCCATCATCCGGGTATAGGTGGCGCTGTCGCCGGCATCGCTGAGGCGATTCACCGTCAATCCCAGCTTGCCGAACAATTCGGTTTGCGGGTTCACCGCCATGCTGCCGGTACCCGCGAGGAAAAGCGCATCGGCCCCGACACGCGATGGATTGTTGTTCAAGTCAAAGATATTCTCGCGGGTTCTGCCAAAGTGGACATAGCCGGCTTCCAGCCCCCAGACCTTGTCGTATTTCGCGCCATAGGCGATCGAGAATCCGGTCTCGTTGTTCACCCTATCCTGGCCGCCAATGCTGCCAAAATCGTAGCGGCTCCAACCCACGCCGAGCTTCAGGTAAGGATCATCGGCGCGGGCGGCCCAGGGCAGCATCAGGCTGCAGGCCAGTAATGCAAGCAGTGGCTTTTTCATGGCTCTCCTTTCTCGTCCTGTCGCGGGCGTGACGGGCGTGAAAACAGAGCGTACGAAGATTAACGCGCGGCAGACAGCAAGCTACTGCATTGCGAATGCACCAGCGTCTGTTGCAAGCCGGCGAATCCCTCCCTGCCCTGCCCTGCCTCAGTAAGCCTCTTCCCATGACATCGACAAGCGTGCTGCGCACTGGATGAGACCGACCATGCTGTAGGTTTGCGGAAAATTGCCCCACAACTCGCTGCCATCGAGCGACACATCTTCCGACAGCAAGCCCACATGGTTGCGGCGCGACAGCACCCGCTCGAAGAGCTCGCGCGCCCGCAGCTTTTCGCCAGTGCGCGCCAGTGCCTGTATCCACCACAAGGTACACACCGTGAACGCTGCATCCGGGTGGCCGAAATCATCGGCCTCGTCATAGCGCAGCAGGAAGTCGCCGCGCTGCAGACGGCGCTCGGTCGCGCGCAGCGTACCGACAAAGCGCGGATCGTCGGGCGCCAGAAACTGGAACTCGCCCATCAGCAGCAGGCTGGCGTCCAGATGCTGGCCGCCGAACGTCGACACGAAACTGCCGAGCGCCGGGTTCCACGCATTGTCGATGATGGCTTGCCGTATATGGTCCGCCTGCTGTGCCCAGCGCAGCGCTCGCTGCGGCAGTCGCAGGCGGCCCGCGATCGACGCTAGCCGGTCGCAGGCCGCCCAACACATCAGCGACGAAAACGTATGCACGCGGCGCTTGCCGCGCAGCTCCCAGATACCGGCATCGGGCTGCAGGTGGCACTGTATCGCCTGCTCGCCGAGGCGTTCGAGATCGGCAAAGATCTGGCGACCGGCCGGCCGCTCGAGTCGCGTATCGAAGAACGCATGGGTACTGGCCAGCACCGCCGCGCCGAACACGTCATTCTGTATCTGGCTCCACGCGAGATTGCCGACCCGTACCGGCCCCATACCACGAAAGCCATCCAGTGATGGCGCGACCCATTCCTCGAGCGCGGTCTCGCGCCGTATCCCGTACACCGGCTGCAGCGGCGTGTCGCGCGAATCGGCAATGATGTTGAGGATGTACTCCAGATAGTGCTGCATCGTCGCCGTCACGCCGAGCTGGTTCAGCGCATTGACGACGAAGTAAGCGTCACGCAGCCAGCAATAGCGGTAATCCCAGTTGCGCCCGGAATGCGGTGATTCGGGAATCGACGTGGTGCAGGCCGCAATGATGGCGCCGGTGTCATCGAAGGCATTCAGCTTCAGCGTGATCGCAGAGCGAATCACCACCTCCTGCCACTCGAACGGTATCGCGAGATTGCGCACCCAGCGGTGCCAGTAGGACGCGGTCGATTCATAGAAGCTGCGACCCAGCTCGCGCGGCGCGCCATCGACCGTCTCATCCGGCCCCATCAGCAGCGTCACCGAATCATGCAGAAAGAACAGGCGCTCGTCGGTCAGTGCCGTCACCGATGCATCGGTGGTCACACGCATCGCCTGCGACCCCCCGTAATACGTGACATGGTGCGCACCGGTGCGCGACGCTGCGCGCGACTGTCCATAGTTGAGCGCCGGCCGCAAGCGTATGCCGATGCGCGGCCGGCCGGCAATGCGACGGATCACGCGCACCACCATCGCCGGCGCGAACATGCGGCCGTGCAGATAGAAGCGCGGCGAAAAATCGGTGACGTCGATCACGTTGCCTGCGCCATCCTGCATGCGCGTCTGCAGGATGGCCGAATTGCGTTGGTAGAACTGCCGCACCGTGTGGCTACCCTCGAACAGCACATCAATGAAGCCGAACGCATCGGCGGCGACATTCTTTTCATCCGAACGCAACAGGCTGCAACACAAAGGATTGCTGTCGAAGTGCGGATAGCACCACCATGCGATGCGCGCACCGCGATCCACCAGCGCACTGGTGCGGGAATTGCCGATCAATGCGAGGTCCAGCTGACTCATTGCGGCGCGGACGGCAGCTGGTCCAGCAGCCAGTCCAGCAGGCGCACCACGGCGTGATGGTCTTGCACGCACCAGCGCGCCGCGCTGTCGGTGTCAGCGCCGACATGCACGCCGAACAAGCCCGGTAGCGACAGCCGGAACACATCTTCATCCGTATGGTCGTCACCGACATACAGCGCACGCGCAATGCCGGACGCGGCCATCAGCGCCTGTACGGCGCTGCCCTTGTCGCCGACGCCGGCCGGCAGCAGGTTGAACAGGCATTTGCCGGCGATGATGCGCGGTGCCGGCGACAGTGCCGCCAACCTGCTGCGCAGCGCCTGTGCGGCGCGCGCAGGATCGCGTGCATGCAGATAATGCAGCGACAGCGAGTACTGCTTGTCTTCGATGACAATGCCCGGACCCAGCCGCAGCAGTTCGGGTTCGAGTTGCGCCTTCCAGCGCGCCACCTGCGGCAACAGTGCTGCGGCTTCGGCGCCGACGCCGGGCACACCTTCGAGGCCATGGTTGCCGATCAGGTAGTCCGGCGTGAAGGCCAGCCGGGGCCGCAAGTCAGCCAGCGCGCGGCCGGTCACGATACCGACCGGCGCATGCTGCTGCAGTGCCTGCAGGCGTTCACCCATCGCGGCCGGCAGCCGCACTGCATCCGGATCCGCGACCAGCGGCGCGAGCGTGCCATCGAAATCGAACAGGCACAGCAAAGGTTGCGCAATGAAGGCGCGCAAGGCTTGCAAGCCCGCCGGCGAAAACACGTCGGTCATCCGACCCTCATACCACGCGGCGCAGCCCCTGGCGGCTGTGCGAATGGATTTTTTCGGTCACACGCTGCCGCCGTCGCAAGCGTGCTGCATCCAGCAGCATCAATCCGGCCCAGCGGTAGACATTGAAGTCGCGCACCACACTGCGCATGCTGCGCATGCGCTCGCGCTGCTCGGCTTCGGGCATGGTCAGCGAGCGGTACAGCGCCTGTGCGCCCTGCTCGATATGGTAGGGATTGATGATCAGCGCTTCATGCAGTTCGCGCGCGGCGCCGGTGAACTGCGACAGGATCAGCACACCCAGCTCGTCATCGCGCGCGGCGATGAATTCCTTCGCCACCAGGTTCATGCCATCGTGCAGGCTGGTGACCATGCACACATCGGCAGCGCGATAACAGCAAGCCAGCCGCTCCTCGTCGAAATGCTCGATGCGCAGCAAGATCGGTGGCGGCCTGCCGTCGGCAGTCCCGGCATGATCCTGATTCACCTGCGACGCCAGTTTGCGCACGCGCGCCTCGAGGGATTGGTACTCATCGAGCGACGAACGGCTGGGTGCCGCCACCTGCAACAAGGAGAAGCGCCCGACCAGTTCCGGATGCTGGGTCAGCAGACGATCGACCGCCTGTATGCGTTCGACGATGCCCTTGGTGTAATCGAGCCGGTCGACACCCAGCGCGAGCTGGTGCGTGGGCGGCAAGCCCAATTCCTCGCGCAGCGCGCGCCGGCATTGCATGACATCGAGCGGCACATCGATTTCGGGCCACGCAATCGAGATCGGATAGGGTTCGACCTGCGTCAGCTGGCCACCGTAGGAGATGGTCGAGGCTTCATGCTCGATGCGGGTCTCCAGGTAACGATCCACGGTCTCGATGAAATTCTTGCAGTGGAAAGGCGTGTGGAAACCGAGCAGCGTATTGCCGAGCAAGCCCTCGAGCAATTCTTCGCGCCAGGGACAGATGCCGAAGGATTCCGGGTTCGGCCACGGTATGTGCCAGAACATGATGATGGTCGCCTTCGGCAAGCGCTCGCGCACCATGCGCGGCAGCAGCGCGAAGTGATAGTCCTGCACCAGCACTACCGGGTCATCGGCGTGTGCCTCGGCCACCACTGCATCGGCGAAGCGCTGGTTCACGGTCACATACTGGTCCCAGTCCGAGGTGCGGAACACCGGCCGCACATGCGCCATGTGACACAGCGGCCACAGCCCTTCATTCGCAAAACCGTAGTAATAGCCCTGCTCTTCGTCCTCGCTCAACCACACGCGGCGCAAGGTATAGGCGGGCCGTTTCGGCGGCACGCTGACACGGTCATGCGCATCGACGGTCACACGATCGGCCGAGCCGCTGCCATGCGCAATCCAGGTGCCGGAACAGGCGCGCATCACCGGCTCGACCGCGGTCACCAGGCCGCTGGCCGGGCGCCGCACGACGATGCCGTGCTCGCGCTGTTCATGAATGTAGGGCTCGCGATTGGAGACCACCAGGACCTGGTCGCCCGCCAGTTCATCATGCAGCAGCGAGCGCAATTTTTCCGGCGTCCATGCCTGCGGCGAATCCTGGCGCGCGCGGCGCTCGACATGCATCTCATGCAGCATCGCGCGCAGGTCGCCAAACAGCGGCCGGAACTCGGGCGGCGGCGGCATCGTGCCGCGCGCCGGGTCGGCCGGATCACGCCGCAGCAAGCTCTTGAGCGAGCGCATCCAGCCTTGCCAGCTCCAGTGCGCCATCCATGTGCCGAGCGCGGAGATGACGACGAACATCATCAGGAACAACGCAAACAGGTAATTGCGGAATTCATTGGTACGGCGCTCGATGAAGCCGGTGTCTTGCGCCAGCACCAGCTTGCCCAGGGTCAGCCCGTCCTGCTCGACCACGCTCTCGGTGACCCGCAAGCCCGCCGGTGCGCGCCCCTGACAGCCGAGGCCGGACGGAAAGCCGCTGCTGGTGTAGAGCAGCCTGCCCGATGCATCGCAGAACGCGACCGCACGCACATGTGCATCATGCACCGCGCGATCGAACAATTCATGCACGCCGGCCGCATCCTGCAAGGTGACGAGGTCGAGCAAGGGCGCATTCAGGGATGACGCCAGCAAGTCGGAACGGGTGTCGAGATCACGCACGAACCAGCGCTGCGTCAGCTCATCGACCAGCGGCAACATCACGAGCACGAAACCACCGAGGACCAGCGCGAGGGGAACAATGAAGCGCAGCGATATCTGGAATGGGCGCATAGCCAGGGCCGGGGACGGGCAACATTGCCCGGCCCTGCGGCATCCGAGGATGCCTGCGCTCCGGAAAAATTTTGCTTGTTTACGAAACGTGCAGGGCAAGCCGATGGACAACACGGAAGCCCCGGCAGTTCCTGCGTCAGAAGTTGCGCAGCCCCTGCAGGTCGAGTACGGTCAGGCCGCGATAGTCGAGCTTGATCAAGCCGGCCCGTTCGAGCAGTTGCAAAGCCTGGTTCGCGCGCTGCCGCGATACGCTGCACAGATAGCCGATCTCTTCCTGCGAGATCTGCAGCTCGGCGCCGCCGGCCGGATTGAGGTCGGGATTGAACAGCGAGGCGATGCAACGGGCGACGCGCGCATCGGTATCGAGGCTGCGGTCATACTCGATCAGCGAAATGAACAAGCCCAGCCGCGCATTCAATTGCTTCAGCAAAAAACGGTTGAATGCAATGCTGTTGTCGAGCAGCCAGGTGAAGGTGGCACGCGGCATGAACGCGACATGGCTGTCGCGCAGCGCCACCACGTCATACATGCGGCCCTCGGTCTTCAGTAGGGAGCCTTCGCCGAACCAGCCGCCGGCCAGCATGCCGGTGAACGTGACCGCCTTGCCTTGCGGCGACACGCTGCTCATTTTCAGCAAACCCTCGGTCACGCCCATCCAGTAATCCACCGGTTCGCCCTTGCGGCACACATAGCTGCCGGCTTCGAAAAAGCGCTCGCTGCTCTCACGCTGTACGCGCGCGCGCTGTTCAGGCGTCAGCATGTCGGCCCACAGGGTCTGTGCCAGCGATTCGGACAGCGATGGACGGGTCAGGGTGCTCATGCAGACAGGGATGAAGCAGCACAGGCGTCCGCGAGCACAGGTGACTATGCATGCGGGTGCTGCGCTGCAAAATTAAAACTTCAGTAATTGTCCGGCAAATGACAATCGGAAAATCTCATACGGGCTATGATGGCATGAAAAGCGGGCGCGCCAGGCTGCACGGTGACCGGTCCGACAAAAATATAAAGAGACAACCCATGTTGGAAACCCACACCCGGCCGGCGGATACCTTTCCGCGGCTGCTGCAACAGCATGCGCTTACGCGCCCCGACCGACCGGCCTTCCGCGAGAAGGACCTGGGTATCTGGCAAACCACGACCTGGTCACAACTGGCCGATGAGGTGCAGGCTTTCGCATGCGGACTGGCGGCGCTCGGCTTCCGGCGCGGCATGAACCTTGCCGTGGTCGGTGACAACCGGCCCCGGCTGTACTGGGCGATGGCGGCGGCGCAAAGCCTGGGCGGCGTTGCCGTGCCGCTGTATCAGGATGCACCGGCGGCCGACATGGCCTATGTGCTGGAAAACGCCGGTATCGATTTCGCCGTCGTCGAAGACCAGGAACAGGTCGACAAGCTGGTGGAAGCGCGTGCATCGGTGCCCGGCCTGTCGCACATCATCTATGACGACGGCCGCGGCCTGCGCAATTACACGACCGATGGGCTGCATGGCTTCGATGCGGTGCAGGCACTGGGCCGCGCACTGATGCAGAAAGACCCGGCGCTGTACCAGCGTGAGGTCGATGCCGGCAGCGCCGACGATGTGGCGGTGATCCTGTACACGTCAGGCACCACCGGCAAGCCCAAGGGCGTCTGCCATTCCTACAAGGCGATGATCGCGACCGGCCACACGCTGATCGCCTTCGATCAGGTGAGTGCCGACGATGAAGTGCTGTGCTATCTGCCGCTGGCCTGGGTGGGTGACTTCCTGTATTCGTATGCGATGTCATGCATCGCCGGTTTTTGCCTCAACTGCCCGGAATCGCCGGCCACCGTCGGCACCGACCTGCGCGAGATCGGCCCGACTTATTACTTCGGCCCGCCGCGCGTGTATGAAAACACGCTGACACAGGTGATGATCCGCATCGAAGATGCGGGCGTGGTGAAGCGCGCGATGTTCCACTATTTCATGAAGGTCGCGCGCCGTGCCGGACTGAAACTGCTGGACAAGCAGGGTGGCGTGTCGCTGACGGACCGGCTGCTGTACGCAATGGGCGAGATTTGCGTCTATGGCCCGTTGAAGAATGTGCTCGGCCTGTCGCGCATCAAGGTGGCGTACACCGGTGGCGAAGCGATCGGCCCTGATCTGTTCGATTTCTATCGCTCGATCGGCATCAACCTGAAGCAGCTGTACGGCATGACCGAGACTTGCGTCACCGTCTGCATGCAGCGCTCCGGCGACGTGAAGCTCGATACCGTCGGCAAGCCGATGAAAAATGTCGAGGTCAAGATTGCCGAGAACGGTGAAGTGCTGGTGCGCTCGCCGGGCCTGATGGTGGGCTATTACAAGAAGCCTGACGAGACCGCTGAAGCGATCGATGCCCAGGGCTATTTCCATACCGGTGATGCCGGCTTCTTCGATCCGGATGGTCACCTGAAGATCATCGATCGCGCGAAAGATGTAGGCAAGATGGCCGATGGCACGCTGTTCGCGCCGAAATACATCGAGAACAAACTGAAATTCTTCCCCTTCATCAAGGAAGCGGTGGCCTTCGGCGATGGCCGCGATGCGTGCAATGCCTTCATCAATATCGACATGGACGCGGTCGGCAACTGGGCCGAGCGCCGCAACCTGCCCTACAGCGGCTACACCGACCTCGCGTCGCAAGCGGCGGTGTATGAACTGATTGCCGAATGCGTGGAAAAGGTGAATGCCGATCTCGCGCATGATGCGCTGCTGGCCGGTTCGCAAATCCATCGCTTCCTGATTCTGCACAAGGAGCTGGACCCGGATGATGACGAGCTGACCCGCACCCGCAAGGTGCGCCGTCGCTTCATCGCCGAAAAATACGCGGTACTGATCGATGCGCTGTATGCGGGCAAATCGCACCAGTTCATCGAGACCCAGGTGAAATTCGAAGATGGCCGCCAGGGCTCGATCAGTGCCGACCTGCAGATCCGTGACGTGAAGACTTACAGCGCACAGCGCAAGGCAGCCTGATGAGCGCGTCTGACACCATGCAAGCCCGTGACCTGAACCCGGCCGACGCCAGCGCGGCCAGCGGCCGCAAGATTGGCGATGTGATCCTCGACCTGCGCCATATCTCGCTATCGTTCGGCGGCGTGAAGGCGCTGACCGATATCTCTTTCAATGTGCGCGAGCACGAGATCCGCGCCATCATCGGTCCGAATGGCGCGGGCAAGAGCTCGATGCTGAATGTGATCAATGGCGTCTACCGTCCGCAGCAGGGCGAGATCATTTATCACGGTGAGCACCGGCGCGACATGGACACCTACGCCGCCGCCAAGAGCGGCATTGCGCGCACTTTCCAGAACATTGCGCTGTTCAAGGGAATGACGGTGCTGGACAACATCATGACCGGCCGCAACCTGAAAATGCGCTCGAACTTCCTGCTGCAGGCGCTGTATGCGGGACCGGCGCAGCGCGAAGAAATCGAACATCGCAAGAAGGTCGAGGAAGTGATTGATTTCCTTGAAATCCAGCACATACGCAAGACTCCGGTCGGCCGCCTGCCGTACGGCCTGCAAAAGCGCGTCGAACTCGGCCGCGCACTGGCGGCCGAGCCCAATATGCTGCTGCTGGACGAGCCGATGGCGGGCATGAACGTCGAAGAGAAACAGGACATGTGCCGTTTCATCCTCGACGTGAATGAACAGTTCGGCACGACGATTGTGCTGATCGAGCACGACATGGGCGTGGTGATGGATATCTCGGATCGCGTGGTGGTGCTCGATTACGGCAAGAAGATCGGCGATGGCACGCCGGATGAAGTGCGCAGCAATCAGGATGTGATCAACGCCTATCTGGGCGTGGCTCACTGAAGCAGGCAGGTAGTAACGACACGGGATCCCGGCTTGTGCCGGGATGACGATTGACGGTCTGCAGCAATGCGTACCCGTCACCTGTAACCGTCATGCCGGCGAACGCCGGCATCCAGTGACTTTGAAAGTTTGAATGCCATGGGCGTAAATTTTTTCTTTGAAGTGCTGATCGGCGGCCTGCTGTCCGGCGTGATGTATGCGCTGGTCGCGCTGGGCTTCGTGCTGATCTACAAGGCCTCCGGCGTGTTCAATTTTTCGCAGGGCGCGATGGTGTTCTTTGCTGCGCTGACCTGCGTGTCGCTGACCGAATTTGGCTTGCCGCTGTGGGTCGCGATTGCGGCCACGGTGGTGGTGATGGCGCTGCTGGGCATCGCGATCGAGCGACTTGTGCTGCGCCCGCTGGTCAACCAGCCGGAAATCTCGCTGTTCATGGCCACCATCGGCCTCACCTTCTTCATCGAAGGCATGGCGCAGCTGATGTGGGGTGCGGAAGTCAAGCGCCTCGACCTCGGCATTGATGATGTGCCGCTGGAATGGCTGCTGGAGAACTTCAACATCATCGTGTCCAAGTTCGATGTGATCGCCGCGCTGGTGTGCGCGCTGCTGGTGACCGGACTGGCCTTGTTCTTTTCGCGCACCAAGGTCGGCCGCGCATTGCGCGCGGTGGCAGATGACCATCAGGCAGCGCTGGCGGTAGGCATCCCGCTGCAACAGATCTGGGGCATCGTGTGGGGCGTGGCCGGTTTCGTCGCGCTGGTCGCAGGTCTGCTGTGGGGCTCGCGCAATGGCGTGCAATTCTCGCTGACCTTCGTTGCGCTCAAGGCCCTGCCGGTGCTGATTCTGGGCGGCTTCACGTCGGTGCCGGGCGCCATCATCGGTGGCCTGATCATCGGTTCGTCGGAAAAGCTGGCCGAGGTGTACATCGGCCCCTTCGTCGGCGGCGGCATCGAAGGCTGGTTCCCGTACGTGATGGCACTGATGTTCCTGCTGGTGCGCCCGGAAGGCCTGTTCGGCGAAAAGATCATCCGAAGGATTTGACCCCATGCTCTACCGCGAAGCCGGACAATTCAAGACCACCTACGAGGCCGATGGCCAGATCCTGCCGATCCGGCAGGACAGGATTGCGATCGCGCTGCTGCTGATCGTCGCCTTCATCGTCGTGCCGCAGGTGGCGACGCCCTACTTCTTTTCTGCGATCCTGATTCCTTTCCTGGTGCTGTCGCTGGCCGCGCTGGGACTCAATATCCTGACCGGCTATGCCGGGCAGCTGTCGCTGGGCTCGGCGGCGTTTATGGCCGTGGGCGCATTCGCGTCGTACAACTTCATGCTGCGGGTGGACGGCATACCGCTGCTGGCCGCGTTTGCGCTCGGCGGCCTGTGCGCAGCGGCGGTCGGCATCGTGTTCGGCCTGCCGTCGTTGCGGGTGCGCGGCTTTTACCTGGCCGCGTCGACGCTGGCGACCCAGTTCTTTGTGCTGTGGGCGCTGACCAAGGTGCGCTGGTTCACGAATTACAGCTCGTCGGGCGTGATCACGGCGCAGAAAATGCGCATCTTCGGCATCGACTTCGAAACGCCGGACATGAAATACCTGCTGGTGCTGGGCATCGTCACGGTGCTGGCGCTGGCGGCAAAGAACATGGTGCGCTCCAATATCGGGCGCTGCTGGATGGCCGTGCGCGACATGGACGTGGCCGCCGAGGTGATCGGCATCCGCCTGATGCACACCAAGCTGCTCGCGTTCGCGGTCAGCTCTTTCTATTGCGGCGTGGCCGGCGCGCTGTATGCGTATGCGTATCTCGGCACGGTCGAACCGGAAGCGTACGGGCTGGATCTGTCGTTCCGCGTGCTGTTCATGGTGATCATCGGCGGACTCGGCTCCATCCTCGGTTCTTTCCTCGGCGCGGCCTTCATCGTGCTGCTGCCGGTGGTGTTGAGCATGCTGGTGCATGCGGCCGGCATCTCGACTGCGGTGGCATCGAACCTTGAACTGATGGTGTTCGGCGCGCTGATCATCTTCTTCCTGATCGTCGAGCCGCACGGACTGGCGCGGCTGTGGCAGATCGCGAAAGAGAAGCTGCGCCTGTGGCCGTTCCCGCATTGATCATTTTTCCGGTTTTCCTGTTCCCTGTCTGAAGGAGGCAATGATGAAATTCATCAAGACCCTGGTTGCGGCCACCGCAGCCACCGTGCTGCTGGCGACATCCGGCATCGCGGCGGCGGCCGACCAGTTCGTGCCGCTACTGTCCTACCGCGTCGGTCCGTATGGCTCGAACGGCACCTCGTTCTATGGCGGCATGATCGATTACATGACCCTGGTCAACCAGTCCGGCGGCATCAATGGCGTGAAGCTGACCTGGGAAGAATGCGAGACCGAATACAACGCATCGCGCGGCGTCGAATGCTATGAGCGCCTGAAGAGCAAGAATGGCGGCGCATCGATCGTCGAGCCGCTGTCGACCGGCATTGCGTACGGCATCCTCGACCGCGTCGGCAAGGATAAGATTCCAATGACCACGCTCGGCTATGGCCGCTCGGATGCGGCCAACGGCAAGGTGTTCCCTTATGTGTTCCCGCTGCTGACCACGTACTGGAACCAGGCCGCCGCGATGGTGGTGTACCTGGGCGAGAAGTCCGGCGGCATGGACAAGCTGAAAGGCAAGAAGATCGTGCACCTGTATCACGACTCGGCCTATGGCAAGGAGCCGCTGCCGGTGCTGGAAGCGGAAGCCGCGAAATGGGGCTTCGAGCTGGTGAAGATCCCGATCACGCCGCCGGGCAATGAGCAACAGTCGCAATGGCTGCAGATCCGTCAGGCCAATCCGGACTACGTGATCATGTGGACCTTCGGCGTGATGAGCGCCGTGGGCCTGAAGACTGCGCAGCGCAACGGCTTCCCGCGCGAAAAAATCCTCGGCGTCTGGTGGGCGGGTTCCGAAGAAGATACCGAGCCGGCCGGCGAAGCGGCAAAAGGCTTTTCGACGATGAGCTTCACGACGCCGGGTGAATTCCCGATCCTCGATGAGATTCGAACCAAGCTGTACAAGAACGGCCAGGGCAATCTGAAGGAAATGGACCGCGTCGGCAACGTGATGTATGTGCGCGGCATCACCGCCGCTGTGATGATGACCGAGGCCATGCGCAATGCGCAGGCAAAGTTCGGCAAGGGCAAGCCGCTGAGCGGCGAGCAGCTGCGCTGGGGCCTCGAGAACCTGAACATCGACGTCGCGCGGCAAAAGGCGCTGGGCGTGGCCGACATGTTCCCGCCGATCAAAACCTCTTGCGATGACCATGAGGGCTCGGGCGCGGTGAAGGTGGTGCAGTGGGATGGCAAGAAGTGGGTATCGCTGTCCAAGACCTGGATCACCGGCGACAAGGCACTGGTGCGCAAGCTGCTCGAAGAATCGTCGGCCGCCTATGCGAAGGAAAAAGGCATCACGCCTGCGTGCATGAAGTAAACGATTCAAAGACACTAGGTCCCGGCCTGCGCCGGGATCCAGCGGCTTCCATCGCATACACGAGACCCAAGACTGACATGAGCACCCCTTCCATCCTCAACGTCAACAACATCGAGGTCATTTACGACCATGTGATCCTCGTGCTGAAGGGCGTGTCGCTGTCCGTCCCGCGCGGCAAGATCGTCGCGCTGATGGGCGCCAACGGTGCCGGCAAGTCAACGACGCTGAAGTCGATCTCGACGCTGTTGCGCGGCGAGCGTGGCGATGTCACCAAGGGCAGCATCGAATTCAATGGCGAGCGCATCGACCAGCTCACGCCGAATGAACTGGTCGTCCGCGGACTGTCGCAGGTGATGGAGGGCCGTCATTGCTTCGGTCACCTGACCATTGAAGAAAACCTGCTGACCGGCGCCTACACGCGCAAGATCAGCCGCGCCGCGCTGAAGGATGCACTGGAAAAGGTCTACCACTACTTCCCGCGCCTGAAGCAGCGCCGCACATCAATGGCTGGCTACACCTCGGGCGGCGAGCAGCAGATGTGCGCGATTGGTCGCGCGCTGATGGCCAAGCCGTCGATGATCTTGCTGGATGAGCCATCGATGGGACTGGCGCCGCAGATCGTCGAAGAGATCTTCGAGATCGTGCAAGACCTGAACCGCAGCGAGCAGGTGTCTTTCCTGCTGGCTGAGCAGAACACGACGATCGCGCTGCGCTATGCCGACTTCGGTTACATCCTCGAAAACGGCCGCGTGGTGATGGAAGGCGCGGCAGCCGATCTGGCGGCGAACGAAGATGTGAAGGAATTCTATCTGGGCATGTCCGGCGCCGATCGCAAGAGCTTCCGCGACATGAAGTTCTATCGGCGCCGCAAGCGCTGGCTGGCCTGACGGTGCCTGTTTCATGCACGCGCGTGGTGGCGCTGCGTGGTGGCGCTGTGTGATGGTGCAGCGTGATGTTGCAGCGCCACGGAAGCCGCTGCCGGCGCACCCCCGACTGACAATCTACTTTTGAACCCTGCGATGGCCGACCTGTACGACACCCTCGAATCCCGCGATCCTGCAGCGCGCGAAGCGTCGCTGATGGCCGAGCTGCCGGCGCTGATTGCGCATGCACAGCGTGCACCGGGCTGGGCCGCGATACTCAAGCACGTGAACGCCGCCGACATCACATCGCGTGCGGTGCTTGCGCAATTGCCGGTGACGCGCAAATCGGACCTGAAGGATTTGCAAAAGGCGCAGCTGCCCTTCGGCGGCCTGAACACCACGCCGACCGAAAAGCTGTCACGCATCTTCATGTCGCCGGGCCCGATTTTCGATCCGGAAGGACGCGGCGCCGATTACTGGCGCTATGCACGCGCGTTCCATGCGCTGGGCGTACGCAGCGGTGACCTGATCCAGAATTGTTTTGCCTATCACTTCACGCCGGCCGGCCTGATGGTCGAGGGCGGCGCCGCCAAGCTCGGCTGCCCGGTGATCCCGGCCGGCACCGGCCAGACCGAGATGCAGGTGCAGGCGATGAGCCTGCTGCGGCCCAAGGTCTATGCGGGCACGCCGTCCTTCCTGAAGATCATCATCGAGAAGGCGCAGGAGATGGGCGAGGATATGTCGTCGCTGCAGATGGCGCTGGTAGGCGCAGAAGCCTTGCCGCCATCGCTGCGCCAGTGGCTGAACGCGCATGGCGTGCCGCACGTGCTGCAGACCTATGGCTCGGCCGACATCGGCAATATCGCGTACGAGACACTCAGCGACGGCAAGGTGAACCCGGGCATGGTGCTCGACGAAACGCTGTTGCTGGAAATCGTGCGTCCCGGCACCGGCGACCCGGTGCCGGAAGGCGAAGTCGGCGAGATCGTGATCACATCGTTCAATCCGGACTATCCCTTGGTGCGCTTTGCCACCGGCGACATGTCGGCCGTGCTGGCCGATGCCTCGCCCTGCGGCCGTACCAATACCCGCATCAAGGGCTGGATGGGTCGTGCGGACCAGACCACCAAGGTACGCGCGATGTTTGTTCATCCTTCGCAAGTGGCTGATATCGTGCGCCGGCATCCGGTCGTGCAAAAAGCACGGCTGGTGATCACCGGTGAAATGGCGAACGACATGATGACGCTGCACTGCGAAGTCCCTGATACGCAGTCGGCACAATCTGAAGTCGATGCGATCGTCGCGTCGATTCGCGATGTCACCAAACTGCGGGGCGACGTCACACTGGTCGCGGCTGGCAGCTTGCCGAACGATGGCAAGGTGATCGAAGACGCACGCAGCTATCAGTAAGCGCGGCGGCAGGTGCCGCTGTCCAACCCCCCGCTGCGCCCGGTACCCGCACCACTCTCGTGCGCCGTTTGCGCATCATCAACCGCGTGATGGGCGCTGATTAAAACCGAGTCTCCGCTGACAGCACTCAGTACCACCTCGATGCCCGGGGTGATCGCTGTTTGCTCAATCCAAAGACCAAGGAGACCTGAACCATGTTAGCCATTGCAACCCGCACTGCCGCCATGCGTCGTCCCACGGTGCTTGCCGCATCGGCACCGACACCCTCCCCGACGGCCACGCCCGGCATGCAGCGACGCCCACCCGCAGCGGTACCCGCAAGCTGGGTCGGCAGCCAGACCCGCAGCTATTATTTCGACGCTGCGCACCACACGGCACTGACATTGAAGGAATTGCTGCGCATCGCACCGCCGGGTAGCGAGCAGCTCGGCGTGCGTCCGAACAGCGAATTGCTGCGCGATGCGATGCAATCGCTGGTCGAATCGGTATGCCCACGACTCGATGATGACTACGAAAGCCGCAGCTTTTTCAATGCGCTGCTGTCCATGCATTTGTCGGGGCTGAGTGCGAACGAACTGCAGGCGCTGTCGTCCTTGCTGAAGGCCAGCGGCTTCGATGGCGTGGCCAGCGAGTCCGTGTGGAGCGATGCCGTGTATGAAGATTTCGGTTTCGCGAACGGTCCGCCGGGCACGCGGCAGCGTACGCTGATGCTGCCGCAAGACTGGCAATATCTGATCGATCATCTGAGCGAGACCGTCGCGGCGTCGGAAAACAAGCTCACGCGCGGCAGCCTGCCCAACCCGGCCGAAGCGCGCTTCACACGACACACGCTCGCATCCGCGAGCCATGCCTTGGCGGCTTCCGATCGTTCATTGACCAGCCTCGGCGAGATCTGCCAGGACTTGTGCGGCGCGCTCGGCCTGTGCGAAGCACCGGCACAGTGGGTGATCGCCGGTACGCAGTCGCGTGCGAGCACGCTGGACTGGCGCGGCGATACCTTGCGACTGGAGCCGCGCGTGCACCAGGCATTGCAGGAAGAGGCCGACGGACGTCTGTTTACTGTCGTGCTGCGCGATATGCTGGAAGCGGTGCTGGCGCGCCGCATGTTCGGCCCGCATGGCCATCCGCTGCGGCTGTCACCGGTGAACCTGATGCTGCTGCATCGCGCGATCGACGAGATCGCCTTGCAGCCACCGGCGATGCCGTCGGCCGCGATGTGCGATGCGGCGGCACGATTGATGGCGCAGTCTTCGCGCTCCGGCAAGGTGCAGGTGATGCCGTTGACCGGGGTGGCGCTCGGGCATGTGTGGATCGGCAATACGCTATCGGTGACACCGGACCGTACGCAACGCCCGACCGATGTCGGCACCCGCTATCTGCGGGCCGGCGGACGGCTGCATCCGGAAGATTGCACGGTGCGCGAGTGGCCGATACGCTGGATGAGCGCACGTGAAAATGAAGACCTGTACCCGCCCGAGCATGCATGGCATATCACGGTGCCGGTGCCGGCGCTGAAGCTGCAGCAATCGGCAGCGCAGGTGGCGAACGACTGGAAGGAGCAAAAGCTGCCCTATCGCTTCATGGGCACCGATACCGGCAAGCCCAGCCAGGGCTGTCGTGCCAGTGTGCTGAAGGCGGTCCAGCAAGGCATGGATGACGAGGCACGCGCGCTGTTTGCGCATTTCAATGCCGGCCTGCCGGAACCCGATTCGCCGACCGAAGTAGCTCTGCGCATGAACCGCTTCATGCAATGGCTGCGTCAACTGGCGACACTGCCGGTGCCGGGCTGAGCACGTCGGGCAGCGCGTCCGGAGCTATCCGGAGTTATCAGGACATATCCTCAGGTGTCCTCACGTGCCCGGACGCGTACTGATGTGTGCTGAAGTGTCGTGACGTGTGCTGAACGGCCCTGGCACGATGCGGGCCCATGCTCGCCGGCGCGCGATGAAGTGTCGTGCGCCGGCGAGCGAATGACCAGGCTGTCACCTATAATCCGGAGAACAAAAAACACAACACGGAGACACGCATGGCTTTGCCAGCCGTCCTGCAGCATCTTTCCCTGCCCGTCATCGGTTCCCCATTGTTCATTGCCAGCTGCCCGGCGCTCGTCATCGAGCAATGCAAGGCGGGCATTGTCGGCTCTTTCCCGGCATTGAATGCGCGCCCGGCCGAGATGCTCGACACCTGGCTCACGCAGATACAGCAAGCACTGGCCGATCACAAGGCTGCGCATCCGGGGGCCATCATTGGCCCGATCGCGGTCAACCAGATCGTGCACCAGTCGAATGATCGTCTCGCGCATGATGTCGAAGTGTGCGTGAAGCACCAGATCCCGATCATCATTTCCTCGCTGCGCGCGCCGCCGAAGGACATGCTGGATGCCATCCACAGCTATGGCGGCATCGTGCTGCATGACGTGATTTCGATCCGCCATGCACAAAAGGCACTGGAAGCCGGTGTCGATGGCCTGATCCTGGTGGCCGCCGGTGCCGGCGGTCATGCGGGTGGCCTGTCGCCGTTTGCGCTGGTCGGCGAAGTGCGCAAATTCTTCGATGGCCCGATCGCGCTGTCCGGATCGATTGCCAACGGCGATGCAATCCTCGCAGCGCAGGCGATGGGGGCCGACTTTGCCTACATCGGTTCGCGCTGGCTGGCGACGCAGGAAGCGAATACCAGCGAAGGCTACCGGCAGGCAATCGTGGAATCGAGCGCAGCCGACATCGTGTACACCAACCTGTTCACGGGCGTGCACGGTAACTATCTGAAGAAATCCATCGAAAAAGCGGGCCTGGATCCGGACAACCTGCCGCAGGCAGACAAGACGGCGATGAATTTTTCCAGCGGCAGCGCGAAAGCCTGGCGCGATATCTGGGGCGCAGGCCAGGGCGTCGGCCTGATGGAAGACGTGCCGACTGTCGCGGAAGTGGTGCAGCGCCTGCGCCGCGAATACCAGGCTGCGCGTGCGCGCGTGATGGCGACCGGCTATCCACGCGGCTGAGCTTGACGACATCGCAAGGTGCGCCGCAAGCAGCGCGCCGGCGCAGCAGTGGTCAGTGCCGCGTATCGACGTTCAGCAGCAAATGCTGTTCGATGGCGGCTGCGCCGGCACGCAGCAATTGCGTGACTGCCCAGTGCGCGAGATGGATGTCCCCGTAATTCAGAAAGTTGCGATTCGCGGCACGCACCAGCGGTATGCGCTGCAATAGCCGCGGCACCTCGACCAGCGGGATCGCCTGTCTTTCCATCAGCAGGAATTTCAACAAGACCTTGACGCCGTTCTGCGCATTGCGTGCCGGGTCGGCTTCCAGATAGGCGACGCGCGAATAAGCCTGCTTCAGCGCTTCCTGCACGTTGCTGAACGGCTTGCCATGGCCGGGGATCACCAGTGCCGGTGACAAGTCATCGATCATGTCCAGCGTATCCCGCACTTCGCTGAAACCGCCATAGCCATCGAGCGCAGGGAATACGACGCCGAAACCTTTCTCCCACAATGCATCGGCCGAGATCAGTAGGCGATGCTCGTCGCAATACAGTAGATAGCAATACGGATGATGACCGGGCGCATACAGCGCTTCCCAGCGCATGCCGCCGAGCGTGATCTGTTCGCCGGGCCGGACCACGGCTCCGGCATGGAAAGGCTCGCAACGCTGGCCGGTCGCGTCGAAGCTGAGCTTCATGCGATCCCAATCCTGCAAGCGTGGCAGTTCAGCGACCGGCACATGGGTGCGTACGGCCGGATAATGCTGCTGCAACAGGTGATTGCCGCCGCAATGATCGGAATGCAGATGGGTGTTGTAGATCGCGTCCAGCGGACGCTCTTTCAGCAGGTGCCGGACCAGCTGCACGGTCTGTTCCGCATGCGCACAGTAACCGGTATCGACGATGACGGCGCGCGCTTCATCCTGGAACACGATGTTGTTGGACGACAGCCAGCCACGCTCGAGCACATGCATGCCGGGCGGCAGCGACAAGGCTGTGGCGGCCTCAGTCATTGCGCTTCGCTTCATACGCCAGCGAGATGCGCGCGAACTCGGCGAGCAGCTCGGTCGTGCCCCCATTGAAGGTGTGGAACGCGGTACCGGTGCGCACCACCAGCCGTGGCGGCGACAGCCAGCCGACATGCGGCAAGCCGATCAGCTTGGCGCTGCGCACGTCGGCCCATGCCACCTGACGGCTGATGGCCCAGGTCTGCAAGATGCCGCGCTCGTCGATGGTGGTGGTCGAACGCAAGAAGCCCACATAGGACAGCGCCAGCAACATCAGCGCCACTGCCATCAGCACGAGCATGCCGCTGCCCCAGGTATGCAAGGAAAAGCGCAGCGCAAAGCTGACGCCGTACGCACACAGGCCGAAGGTGAACAAGGTGGCGAGCATCTTGAACCAGGGGCTGTACGCCGGACCACTGACCACAGACGATGGACGGTAATTCATGCGCGCATTGTGCGACAACTCGCCGGTGCCAGGGGGCGACTGGTCATTGCGCCGCGCGGCGCGCCAGAATCGCGTGCCAGACCTCGCGTTTTTTCGATTCCGGCGCAACACCCCAGTCGATGATTTCATCCAGGGTGCGCAAGCAACCCTTGCACAGACCGGTGGACGCATCCATCTGGCAGATGCCGGTACAGGGCGACGGCATGGGCCCTGCATGCGAGGCCGGATCGATCGGGCCTGCGGGCAGCGTGTTGTCGAGCTTAAGCATGGGCATGGGCACGTCGCGCGATGATCGCATTTCCGGCCCGACTCACGGCCTTGCGCCCGAGGTGGCCGGAGATGAACTGACCGGCATCGACGACCGCATCCAGATCGATGCCGGTGCGCACGCCCAAGCCATGCAGCAGGTACAGCACATCTTCGGTCGCCACATTGCCGGTTGCGCCTTTCGCATACGGGCAACCGCCCAGGCCCGCTACCGATGCATGGAAGATCGCAACGCCGACTTCGAGTGCTGCGAGGATATTCGCCAGTGCCTGGCCATAGGTGTCATGGAAATGCCCGGCCAGTTGCGACAACGGGAATTCATGCGACACATGCTCGAATACCTGTTTCACCTTGCCCGCGGTACCGACGCCGATGGTGTCGGCAATATCGATCTCGTCGCAGCCAAGGTCACGCATGCGGCGCACCACATCGGCCACCGCTGCCGGCGTCACCTCGCCCTGATACGGACAGCCGAGCGCACAGCTGACACTGCCGCGCAGACGGAGACCATGCGCCTTCGCAGCCGCCGCCACATCGGCGAAGCGTGCAATCGATGCTTCGATCGAGCAATTGATATTCTTTTGCGAGAACGCTTCGGACGCCGCACCGAAGATCACTACTTCATCCGCCCCGGCCGCCAGCGCCGCGTCGAAACCCTGCATGTTCGGCACCAGTGCCGAGTAGATCACGCCGGGACGGCGTTGGATGCGCGCCATCACTTCGGTCGAGGTGGCCATCTGCGGCACCCATTTCGGTGACACGAAGGATGCTGCCTCGATGTTTGGAAAACCAGCCGCAGTCAAGCGGTCGACCAATGCGACCTTGATGTCGGCCGGAATGGTGTCCTTCTCGTTCTGCAAGCCGTCGCGCGGGCCGACCTCGACCAGCTTCACGAATTCGGGATACGCCATCACGCGCACTCCATCAGGCGGTATTGATTGTTACGCATACAGTTCTCGCTACTTTTTCAGGGTGATGCACGGCGTCAGCCGGTCCGTGCTCGGTTGACTCGGGTGACTCGGGTGCTCGGGTGACTCGGGTGACTTGCGTGGCCAGGGCGCGGTGGCTCAGGCGGCTCATGTGGCTCAGGTGTCCTCGTTGACGTCGAACGACAGCAATTGTGCACCTTCCGCCACCTGGTCACCTACCGCATACAGCAGCTCGGTCACCTTGCCATGCGCCGGCGCGCTGATCGTGTGCTCCATTTTCATCGCCTCCATGATCAGCAGCGGCGTGCCCTTCTCGACATCGACACCGGCATCGACCAGCAGTGCAACGATCTTGCCCGGCATCGGTGCGGTCAGCCGGCCGCCTTCGGCCTCATGCTCGCCGGCATGCGCGATGCGGTCATTCCACGTCAGCTGCCAGTGATGGCCGTCGACGAACACATGGAATTCATCACCATTGCGCACCACATGCCCCGACACGCGCTGCGCATTCAGCATCAGACGCACATGCTCGCCCTGCGCCACCCCATCGTGCAGCAAGGCCGCATCGGTGCCATGCTGCAGCAGCATGCCATCGCGCTGATACGCGAGCGTGACCGACAACTCGGCATCATCCCTGCGGAAAGCCAGCGTACGCACATAGCCGCCATGCATGCGCCAGCCATCATTCGCCGCCCACGGATCGGCACTGCGCGGCGCGCCGGCATCGGCCAGCTGCGCGACCGCCAGCGCCAGTGCCGGCATCGGCACCGCCGGTGACGGCGGGAACAGTTCGGCATGATGGCGTTCGATCAGGCCGGTATCGAGGTCGGCGTTCACAAACGCGTCACTCCTGACCAGGCGGCCGAGGAAAGCGACATTGGTCGCGGGCCCGACCACTTCACACGCTGCCAGTGCCTGCGACAGCCTCGCCAGTGCCTGCGCGCGATCGGCGCCGCGCACGATCAGCTTGGCAATCATCGGGTCGTAATACGGCGAAATCGTATCGCCTTCACGCACGCCGGCATCGATGCGCACATCGCCATTCATGAATTCGACGCCGGCCGGCAGCCGCAAATGCTGCAGCACGCCGGTCGATGGCAGGAAGCCTTTCTCCGGGTTTTCCGCATAGATGCGCGCTTCGATCGCATGACCATGGAGCTGCAACGCGTGCTGCAGCAAGGGCAGGCGCTCGCCCGCCGCCACGCGCAACTGCCATTCGACCAGATCGGTACCGGTGATCATTTCGGTGACCGGGTGCTCGACCTGCAGCCGCGTGTTCATCTCCATGAAATAGAAGCTGCCGTCCTGGTTCGCAATGAACTCGACCGTGCCGGCGCCGACATAGCCGACCGCTTTGGCGGCAGCGACCGCCGCTTCACCCATCGCGCGGCGCCGCTCTTCCGTCATGCCGGGCGCCGGCGCTTCTTCCAGCACTTTCTGATGGCGGCGCTGCACCGAGCAATCACGCTCGAACAGGTACACGCAATTACCGTGGGTATCGGCAAATATCTGGATTTCAATGTGGCGCGGCCGGGTCAGGTATTTCTCGACCAGGACCTTGTCATCACCGAAGCTGGCCGCCGCTTCGCGCTTGCAAGACGCGAGTGCTGCGGCGAAGTCGTCGGATTTTTCGACGATACGCATGCCCTTGCCACCGCCGCCGGCGCTGGCCTTCAGCAATACCGGATAGCCAATCTGGTCGGCCTGCTGCTGCAGGAACGCGGCATCCTGCTGTTCGCCGTGATAGCCGGGTACCAGCGGCACACCGGCTTTTTCCATCAGTGCTTTGGCAGCCGACTTCGAGCCCATCGCATGGATGGCCGAGGCCGGCGGGCCGATGAAGACCAGCCCGGCGTCGGCACACGCAGCAGCGAAGGCTTCATTCTCGGACAGGAAGCCATAGCCCGGATGCACCGCCTGCGCACCGCTGGCCTGGGCCGCTGCGATGATGCGCTCGATGCGCAGATAACTCTCCTTCGCCGGTGCGGGTCCGATCGCATGCGCTTCATCGCACAGCGCCACATGCTTGGCCTGTGCATCGGCCTCCGAGTACACGGCGACCGTACGCACGCCGAGACGGCGCGCCGTCGCCGCAACGCGACACGCGATTTCCCCGCGATTGGCGATCAGGATGGTGTTGAACATGTCTCGCTCCGGTTTTTAGCTCTGTTTTTGTTCATCATCGATTTCACGACACTGGGTCCCGGTGTGCACCGGGACGACAAGGTGCGTCCGACAGCCCTCGCGACGTCATCCCGGCGCATGGTGCAGCGGGGAATTCAGGTCGCATGCGACCTACCCGCGAAACGGCACTGGCATATTTGCCAGTGCGCGCCCTGCAAGGGGGGATCCAGTGACTTTTTCAACCACGGCCAGCGTCCGTTCGCCCAGCATCGCAATATCGTCATCCGTCATCACATACGGCGGCATCCAGTACACGGTGGTGCCGATCGGCCGCAGCAGCAACTCCTGCGCGAGCGCCTCGGCAAAGCAGCGGCGCGAAAAACCTTCGGCTTGCGCAGGCAGCACATCGAACGCGGCGATCATGCCGCGCTGGCGCACGTTCGTCACCTGCGGATGCGCGGCGATGGCCTGCAAGGCGTCGGCGATCTTCGCAGCGCGCGCGCGGTTGGCATCGATCACCTGATCTTCATCGAAGATGGCCAGCGTCGCCAGCGCTGCACGACACACCAGCGGATTGCCGGTGTACGAATGCGAATGCAGGAAGCCGCGTGCGAGCTCACGATGGTAGAAAGCCTGATAGACATCATCGGTCGTCATCACCAGCGACAGCGGCAGGTAGCCGCCGCTGATGCCTTTCGACAGGCACAGGAAGTCGGGCCAGATCGCGGCCTGTTCGCACGCAAAGAAGCTGCCGGTGCGGCCGCAGCCGACGGCGATCTCGTCTGCGATCAGGTGTACCCGGAATTCATCGCACAGCGCGCGCAGCGCTGTCAGGTAGCGCGGCCCGTACATCAGCATGCCACCAGCACATTGCACCAGCGGCTCGACGATGACGGCTGCCAGCTGATCTGCTCGGCGCTCGAACAAGGTGCGCATCGCCTGCAATGCGGCGTCGATGCGCGTATCCGCTTGCGCGGCATCAGCGTCGGCAACGGCCGACGCCGGCGACATCACCACATGCGCACGCTGAAACATGCCGCCGTAGGCATCGGTGAAGATGGGTACATCCGTGACCCCGAGCGCACCAACGGTCTCGCCGTGATAACTGCCGGACAGGCACACGAATTCCTGCTTGGCGGCCTGGCCATGGTTGCGCCAGTAATGGAAACTCATCTTCAGCGCGATCTCGACTGCCGATGCCCCGTCGGACGCAAAGAAGCAATGGCCCAGCGCATGGCCGGTACGCGCGGCCAGCTGCTCGGACAATTGCACCACCGGCTCATGCGTGAAGCCGGCCAGCATCGCATGCTCGAGCTTGTCGAGCTGGTCTTTCAGCGCCGCATTGATGCGCGGGTTCGCATGGCCGAACAGGTTCACCCACCAGGAACTGACCGCATCGAGATAGCGCTGCCCATGATGGCCGTACAGCCACACGCCCTTGCCATGGCTGAGCGCGACCAGCGGCAGCGTCTCGTGGTGCTGCATCTGCGTGCACGGATGCCAGACGCTGGCAAGGCTGCGCGCCACCCAGTCGCCGGCAGGCTTGATCTCATTCATGTCGAACCGTTATTGCTGAATCCATAGCGGGCGCGTTGCCCGTCCTTACATCCGGAACACGCCGAACTTCGTATCGGGTATCGGCGCATTCAAGGCGGCCGACAGACCCAGTGCCAGTACGCGGCGCGTGTCGGCCGGATCGATCACGCCGTCATCCCACAGCCGCGCGCTGGCGTAATACGGATGGCCCTGCGCCTCGTACTGCTCGCGGATCGGCGTCTTGAACGCGGCTTCCTCTTCCGCGCTCCAGCTGCCCCCTTTGGCTTCGATGCCGTCGCGCTTCACGGTGGCCAGCACGCTGGCCGCCTGTTCGCCGCCCATCACCGAAATGCGCGCATTCGGCCACATCCACAGCATGCGCGGCGAATACGCGCGGCCACACATGCCGTAGTTGCCGGCGCCGAAGCTGCCGCCGATGATCACGGTGAACTTCGGCACCGCCGCCGTCGCGACGGCGGTCACCATCTTGGCGCCATGACGCGCGATGCCTTCATTTTCGTATTTGCGCCCGACCATGAAGCCGGTGATGTTCTGCAAGAACACCAGCGGTATCTTGCGCTGGCAACACAGCTCGATGAAATGCGCACCCTTCACCGCAGATTCCGAGAACAGGATGCCGTTGTTTGCGATCAGGCCCACCGGCATGCCATGCAGGTGCGCAAAGCCGCATACCAGCGTGTTGCCGAAGCGCGCCTTGAATTCATCGAACTCGCTGCCATCGACCAGCCGCGCGATCAGTTCACGCACATCCCAGGGCTTGCGGGTATCGGTCGGGATCAGGCCGTAGATTTCGCGCGCGTCATATTTCGGCGGCAGCGGGTCGCGCAATACCAGCGGCTGCGGCTTGGTGCGGTTCAGGTTGCCGACGATGCTGCGCGCGATTGCCAGCGCATGCGTGTCATCCTGCGCGAGGTGATCGACGACGCCGGACAGGCGCGTGTGCACATCGCCGCCGCCGAGGTCTTCGGCACTCACGACTTCACCGGTCGCGGCTTTCACCAGTGGCGGGCCGCCGAGGAAAATGGTGCCCTGCTCTTTCACGATGATGGATTCATCGCTCATTGCCGGCACATACGCGCCGCCGGCAGTGCAGGAACCCATCACCACCGCGATCTGCGGTATGCCCTGCGCCGACATATTGGCCTGGTTGAAGAAGATGCGCCCGAAGTGGTCGCGATCGGCGAACACCTCATCCTGATTCGGCAGGTTTGCACCACCGGAATCCACCAGATAGATACAGGGCAGGCAGTTCTGCTGCGCGATCTCTTGCGCGCGCAGATGCTTCTTGGCCGTCATCGGGTAATAGGTGCCGCCCTTCACGGTGGCGTCATTGCACACGATCACGCATTCCTGGCCCTTCACGCGGCCGATACCGGTAATGATGCCGGCCGACGGCGCCGCATTGTCATACATGTCGAACGCAGCCAGTTGCGAAAATTCGAGGAAGGGCGTGCCGGGATCGAGCAACTGGTTGACGCGTTCGCGCGGCAGCAGCTTGCCGCGCGCGACATGCTTCTGGCGCGCCGCGTCGCCACCCCCCTGCGCCATACGCTCGCAATGCGCTTGCAGGTCATCGACCAGCGCCTGCATCGCTGCGGCATTGGCGGCGAACTCCGGCGAGCGGGTATTGATCTTCGATTCGATGACAGGCATGGGACTCCCTGATGCTATTGGTCGTTGTTGTCTTTGTTGGCGTGCTTGTGGTCATGCTTGTGCTCATGACCATGCTGGTGATCATGCGGATGATCGTGGCCGTGATCGTGACCATGATTGCACCATGGCCCATGCACATGACCGGCACCATCGGCAGACCCAGCTGCATGCCTGTGGCCATGGCCATGGCCGTGTTCATGCGCATGATCCTGTGCAGCTGCGGTACCGCGCTTGTCGACGAATTCGCCATCGACATAGAACCACAGGCCGTCGTCGAACACGAAGCGGCTGATCTCTTCCAGCCGCCGCCCGCGTCCGCCCTCGCGGCAGCGTGCGACGAAATGCACGGTCCCCTGTTCGCCCTGCTGTGACGTCGCCTTGATCTCCAGACCCAGCCATTTCAGGAAAGGCGAGGTCAGCGCCTCGTCCTCCGGGCGGGTGGAGGGATGCCAGGTCGCGCGCAGGTAATCCTCGTCCATCGTTACATACGCGCTGTAGCGCGCGCGCATCAGCTTTTCCGGCGTGTCGGCCACTTTGGCGCCGGAGTGATAGGGCCAGCAGCAGGTCGCGAAGACTTTGCCACCGCAGGGGCAGGCCTTGTCGTCTTGTTTTGGGTCGGATTTCGCCATGGTGGTTGGGTCAGTCTGGGTGGATGTTCGGGCTCGGTGCAAGAAAGCTTCGCTGGCACAGGTGCCAGCCTCAGGCCAGTGCGCGGCCGATCAGGATTTTCTGGATATCGCTGGTGCCTTCATAGATCTGGCAGACGCGCACATCGCGATAGATGCGCTCGAGCGGGAAATCAGCCAGATAGCCATAGCCGCCATGGATCTGGATCGCATCGCTGCACACCTTCTCGGCCATTTCGGTGGCAAACAATTTCGCCATCGCCGCTTCCTTCAGGCAGGGCAGGCCCGCATCCTTCATGGCCGCCGCATGCCAGACCATCTGCCGCGCCGCTTCGATCTGCGTCGCCATGTCGGCCAGTCTGAATTGCACGGACTGGTGCTCGAACAAGGGTTTGTCGAAACTCTGCCGGTCTTTCGCATACGCGAGCGCCGCCTCGAATGCCGCGCGCGCCATGCCGACCGCCTGCGATGCAATGCCGATGCGACCGCCCTCGAGACCGGACAACGCGATCTTGTAACCCATGCCTTCATTGGCGATCAGGTTGGCGGCCGGGATGCGGCAATGGTCGAATACGATCTGCGCGGTGTCCGACGAATGCTGGCCGAGCTTGTCCTCGATGCGCGCCACGATATAGCCCGGTGTGTCGGTCGGTACCCAGAACGCGCTGATGCCGCGCTTGCCGGCCGCCTTGTCCGTGACCGCCATCACGATGCAGACATCGGCGTTCTTGCCGCTGGTGATGAATTGCTTCACGCCGTTCAGCACGTAGTGCTCGCCGTCGCGAACGGCCGTCGTTTTCAGTGCGGAGGCATCGCTGCCCGCATGGGGCTCGGTGAGCGCGAATGCACCGAGCATCTGGCCGCTGGCTAGCGGCTTCAGCCATTGTTCCTGTTGCTGGGGCGTCGCATAGCTCATCGCAATGCTGCACACGGGGCAGTTGTTGACCGAGATGATGGTCGACGTGCCGCCATCGCCGGCGGCAATCTCCTCGATCACCAGGGCCAGCGCCAGATAGTCGAGGCCGGCACCGCCCTGCGCCTCCGGTACGGCAACGCCGAAGGCACCGAGCGCTGCCAGCTGTTGCAGCGCTTCTTTCGGGAAGCGCCGCTCACGGTCCCACTGCGCCGCATGCGGTGCGAGCTGCTGCTTCGAGAATTCGCGCAGCGCATCGCGGATCATCTGGTTTTGTTCGGACAGGATCATGGGATCAATCAGGGTTCTTGCTTACCAGGCCATCGTGCGGCCGTCATAGCTCTGGAACGAGCCGCTGTCGGCCGGCGTCATCGCATCGATCACACGCCGCATGCCGGCGACGCTGTCGTGCACCGAGGTGGGCGCGCCCGGGCCGCCCATGTCGGTCTGCACCCAGCCGGGATTCATTGTGACCAGCGTGAGGTGCGGATAGTCATGGCGCGCCGCATGCACCGCCATGTTCAGCGCCGCTTTCGATGCGCGATAGACCCAGCCCATGCTGGACTGCGCATCGGCGATGCTGCCCATGCCGCTGGTAATGAACGCAAACTTGCCCTTGGCCGCTTCGACGAAAGGCGCAACCAGCGGCAGCGCCTGCATCGCGCCGCGCACATTCGCATGCATGACCGCGTCGAACACATCATCGGTCGGCGCGTGAAGCGCGCCGGCATCGTTACCGAACACACCGGCCACATACACCGCCAGATCCAGCTTCTCGCCATCCAGCAACCACGCGAGACCGGCAACGGATTCGGAGGCCGTGACATCCAGCTTCAGCGGCAATGCGCCTTCGGCTTTCAGCGCTGCCAGCGTCGCTGCGTCACGCGCGGTCGCATGCACCTTCCAGCCATCGGCCAGCAGCTGGCGCACGAACTCACGGCCGATGCCGCGCGACGCGCCGATAATCAAAGCTGTCTTCATAGGCTGTTCATCCTCAGAGCATTTCGACAGCCAGCGCCGTCGCTTCACCGCCGCCGATGCACAGCGACGCGACACCGCGCTTGCCGCCCGTCTTTTTCAGTGCGCCGAGCAGCGTGACGATGATGCGTGCGCCGGAAGCGCCGATCGGGTGGCCGAGCGCACACGCGCCACCATGGATATTGATCTTGTCGTGCGCAATGCCATGGTCGCGCATGGCTGCCATCGCCACCGCAGCAAAGGCTTCATTGACTTCGAACAGGTCCACATCCTGCGTGCGCCAGCCGGTCTTCTTGTAGAGCTTCTCGATCGCGCCAACCGGTGCGGTGGTGAACAGGTTCGGCGCCTGCGAATGACGCGCATGCGCCAGTATTCTGGCGATCGGCGTGGCGCCCAGCTGCTTTGCGGTGGATTCGCGCATCAGCACCAGGGCGGCGGCGCCATCATTGATCGATGACGACGATGCGGCAGTGATGGTGCCATCTTTCCGGAACACCGGCTTCAACGCCGCGATCTTGTCGAGACGCGCCTTGAGCGGACCTTCATCCTTGTCGATGACGACATCGCCGCCCTTGCCGGACACGGTGACCGGCGCGATCTCCCACCGGAACGCGCCATCAGCGGTGGCGGCCTGCGCGCGCTGCACGGACGCGATCGCATAGGCATCCTGCGCTTCACGCGTGAACTGATAGGTGGCTGCGCACTCTTCGGCGAAGGTGCCCATCGACCGGCCTTTGTCATAGGCATCTTCGAGGCCGTCCAGCATCATGTGGTCATACATCATGCCGTGGCCGATGCGGTAGCCGCCGCGCGCCTTCGGGATCAGGTAAGGCGCATTCGTCATCGATTCCATGCCACCGGCAATCACCACGTCATTGGTACCGGCCAGCAGCGAATCAAAACCATAGATGGTGGCCTGCATCGCGGAACCGCACATCTTCGACAAGGTGACCGCACCGGCCGATACCGGGATGCCACCGCGTATCGACGCTTGCCGCGCGGGCGCCTGGCCCTGGCCGGCCATCAGGCAGTTGCCGAAGATGACTTCGTTCACCACGTCCGGCGCGATGCCGGCACGCTCGACCGCTGCGCGTATCGCGACCGCGCCAAGCTCATGCGCGGCCAGCGCGGAAAAGTCGCCCTGAAACGCACCCATCGGGGTACGCGCTGCGCCAACGATGACGATCGGGTCTTGCATCTGTCTCTCCTGTATTGAATCCGATGTGGCTGAATGTGTGAATGCCGAATCTTTGCTTGCCGAATCTGTTGTCGCCGATGCTCCGTAGTCACGCGGCCCTGGCGGCCGCTGAAGACGAGGGCGCTGCCGCCGTACCGGTCTGGTGAATGAAACGCACTTCCTGTGGATACGGGAAGGTATCGGGCACCTGACCATCGACGATGCTCTGCTTGCGCTGGCGCCAGTAATCGGCGGTCAGCAATTCCGCATGGTGTTTCATGAAGTACTGCCGCACCTTCGGGTTCCCAAGCAAAAAAACGCCGAACTGCTCGGGGAACACATCATTCCTCGCGATGTGATACCAGGGCTCGCTTGCCATTTCATCTTCTTCATTGCGTGGCGGCGGAATGTCACGGAAATTGCAGTCGGTGATGTATTCGATTTCGTCGTAGTCATAGAACACGACGCGGCCCTGGCGGGTAACACCGAAGTTTTTGTACAGCATGTCGCCGGGGAAGATGTTGGCGGCGACCAGATCCTTGATGGCATTGCCGTATTCGCGCACGCCATGTTCGAGCTTTTGTTCGTCGCCGGCTTTTTCAGCCTCGGTGAGCCAGATGTTCAGCGGCGTCATGCGGCGCTCGATATACAGGTGCTTCACGATCACCTGATCACGGTCTTCCTCGATCAGCGAAGGTGCGACCTCCTTCAGTTCGGCCAGCAGCTCATCGGAAAAACGCGAGCGCGGGAATGCGACATTCGAGTATTCCAGCGTATCGGCCATGCGGCCGACACGGTCGTGGTATTTGACCAGCAGGTATTTTTCTTTCACCAGCTCGCGCGTGGTTTCCTTCGGCGCCGGGAACTGGTCCTTGATGACCTTGAACACGTAGGGGAAGGAGGGCAATGCGAACACCACCATCACCAGCCCACGAATGCCGGGCGCGATCGCAAAATTGTCGGAGGAGTTCGCAAGGTGATGCAGGAAGTCGCGATAGAACGCCGCCTTGCCCTGCTTGTGCAGACCAAGCACGGTATAGATTTCGCTGCGCGGCTTGTTGGGCAGGATGGTGCGCAGGAATTTCACATACGCCGACGGCACTTCCATGTCGACCATGAAATACGCACGCGTGAACGAGAACAGCAGCGTAAGCTGGCTGGTGTCGGTCAGCACGGTATCGAGGAACATCTCGCCGCTGCGATTGTGCAGTACCGGGATCACGAAGCCATGCAGCTGGTTGCCGTTGATCAGGCGGCCAATGATGTAGGCCCCCTTGTTGCGCATGAAGGGGCTGGCCAGGACCTGGATCTGGTGATTGGCTTCGGGTGCATGGCCGCCGAGCAGCAGGTGCAAGCGCGCCTCGACCAGCGCGATGTCGCGCTCGAGATCGGCAAACTCGCCCTTGAACTGGAAATTGGTGACCACCCGGCGCAGCGAGCTGCGCAAGCCATCGCGACCCGGGTAATACACGCGGTACGCGGGCACGCCTTCGCGTGGCTCGATGTACTCGGTCGAGATGGTCGGCCAGACGAAGATGAAATCATTGTTGAAGTAGGTGCGATGCAGGATGTTGCAGCAGACCGAATTGAAGAAAGTCTCAGCCAGCTCCGGCTGCCGGTGCTCGGTCAGCATGCCGATGTAATGCAACTTCACTTCGCGCCAGACGGCATCGGTCAGTTCGGCTTCGTCATATTCGTCTTCCAGCGCCTGCACGCATTCCTGCACACGGCGGTCATAGAAGGCAATACGTTCGCGCGCCTCGGCCTGTGCCCGCTTCCACGTCTGGTTCTCGAAGTGCCGGCGCGCGGCCTGACTGGACTGGCGAAACAAGCGATAGTGCTTGTCGAAACCATCCATCAGGATGCGCGCAATATCGAACGCAATCTGGGACGACAACAGTTTCGGAAAATGCTGCATGGAGTCCTCTGGGTTCCTTTGGCAGTCTTGGGATCGTCTGTCGACCGTCTTTCGACAATTGTCGGACCGTGCTTCATCAGACCGTGCTTCGCTGGCTCGTGCGGCGCGCTTCGCGACCGCAACCGCTACCGATGTCCGACGGTATCAGACCGTATCAGGCGGTTTCGGCAAACAATTCACGACCAATCAGCATGCGGCGGATCTCGCTGGTGCCGGCGCCGATTTCATACAGCTTTGCATCACGCCACAGGCGACCCGTCGGGTAGTCATTGATGTAGCCATTGCCGCCCAGCGTCTGGATCGCCTCGCCAGCCATCCAGGTAGCCTTCTCGGCCGAGTACAGGATGGCGCCTGCGGCATCCTTGCGCAACGCACGCACCTGTTCGGGCGCGGTCGCACGGTCGCAGGCCTGACCAACGGCATACACATAAGCCTTGCAGGCCATCATGGTCGAGTACATGTCGGCCAGCTTGCCCTGCATCAGCTGGAACTCGCCGATCGGCTGGCCGAACTGCTTGCGCTCGTGCACATACGGCACCACCACATCCATGCATGCCTGCATGATGCCGAGCGGCCCGCCCGACAGCACGGCACGCTCATAGTCGAGACCGGACATCAGTACGTTGACGCCGCGCCCGAGGCCGCCGAGGACATTTTCGGCCGGCACTTCGCAATCCTGGAAGACCAGTTCGCCGGTATGCGAGCCGCGCATGCCGAGCTTGTCGAGCTTTTGCGCGACCGAGAAGCCCTTGAATCCCTTTTCGATCAGGAAGGCCGTGATGCCGCGCGGGCCGGCTTCGATATCGTTCTTTGCATAGACCACCAGTACGTCCGCATCGGGGCCGTTGGTGATCCACATCTTGCTGCCATTCAGCACCCAGCGGTCGCCCTTGAAATCCGCACGCAGCTTCATGTTGACCACATCGGACCCGGCATTCGGCTCCGACATCGCGAGTGCACCGACATGTTCGCCACTGATCAGCTTCGGCAGGTATGTCTGCTTTTGTTCATCGCTGCCATTGCGCCGGATCTGGTTCACGCACAGGTTGGAGTGCGCGCCATACGACAGGCCGACCGACGCCGATGCGCGCGAAATTTCTTCCATCGCGATGATGTGCGCGAGATAACCGAGCGCGCTGCCGCCATACGCTTCCGGCGCCGTGATGCCGAGCAGGCCCAGATCCCCCATCTTGCGCCACAGGTCCATCGGAAACTGGTCGGTGCGGTCGATCTCGGCCGCGCGCGGCGCAATCTCGCTGTCCGCAAACTGGCGTACGGCGTCGCGCAGCGCGGCGATGTCTTCGCCGTGGTCGAAAGTGAGTCCGGGCAGGTCGATCATGGTGGGTCTCCGATAGCGTGCTGGGTGCTTTTCTGGTTGCGTTGCTTATCGTCCGGCTGCGGCTTGCTGGTTGCCGGGCGTGTTGTTGTGTTTGTTCTGCTGATGTTTCTGGTTCTTTCGCTGCCGCGCCTCAGTGCGGCAGCACTCAGGCTGCGTGCCGGCTGCGCGCACCTGTTTTCTTCGGGCGGTCGTCCGCGTTCTCGAGCATGTGGCGACATTGCTCTTCATGCGCCGTGATCTCGGCCAGCGTGACTTCGATATCTTCGCGCTGCTGTTCCAGTGCTTCGCGATGACGCGCGAGTACCGCGAGGAAGCTGGTCAGCTGTGCGGTCGAGTCTTTCGGCGATTCATACATGTCGACCAGGTCCTTGATCTCGGACAGGGTCAGGCCCAGGCGCTTGCCACGAAGCGTGAGCTTGAGCCGCGTGCGGTCACGCGCGCCATACACGCGCGTGCGACCGCCGGCGCCCTCGCGGCGCGGGCTGATCAGCCCCTGGTCTTCGTAGAAACGGATCGCGCGCGGCGTAATGTCGAACTCGCGCGCCAATTCGGTGATGGTGTAGGTGGCCATGGTCTCCGTCGTCGGGCCACCGGGGTCGCAAGCCGCGCCGGCCCTGGCCGCCGCCGGCAGTGCCCGCCCGGGCCCTGTAGAATGAACGTTTACGTAAACGTCAATCAGGTGGCTATTGTAGGCGGGGTGCGCGCAATTGCAAACCCTGCGCCGCAGCGGTCGCCATCGGACTGTCCGGCCACCGCTTGTCGGCCTGCTCCCGCCTTCCGGTCGGGCAGGCAAGGCGGGGCCGGTCCTTGCAAAGCCCCGTAAAACCAGGACCCCGCCGCATGAATCCACAGGAATCCGAGCTCCATTACCCGCTGGGCGACACCCTGCCCGCCAGCGGCCAGGCTATCGAATTGGCAACGGGGGTGCGCTGGCTGCGCATGGGCCTGCCGTTTGCGCTGAACCATATCAACCTGTGGCTGCTGGACGATGGCGAGGGCTGGACCGTGGTCGATTGCGGCATTGCGACCGACGACGCGCGCGCCGCGTGGGAGCAGGTGTTTGCGCATGAGTTGCACGGCAAGCCGGTCACGCGCGTGATCGCAACCCACTGCCACCCGGATCACGTGGGCCTGTCGGCCTGGCTGTGCGAGCGCTGGCACGCGCCGCTGGCCATGACGGTTGGCGAATACGGCTTTGCGCGCATGATGGCGGCCGGCCTGCCCGGTGCTGATGGCCCGGCGATGATCCCGCACTTCCGCCGCCATGGACTGACCGACCCCGACAAACTGGCGCAGCTCGACGGCCGCAAATCCTATTACCCGTCACTGGTGCCGAAGGTGCCCGAGCATTTCCTGCGGCTGGAGGAAGACCGGCCCGTGCACATCAACGGCCGCGCATGGCAGGTGATCACCGGCACCGGCCATTCGCCGGAACATGCGGCGCTGTATTGCAGCACGCTGGGAATCCTGATCTCGGGCGACATGGTGCTGCCGCGGATTTCGACCAATACCTCGGTGTTTGCGATCGAGCCGGAAGCCGATGCAGTCGGCCATTACCTGGCGTCGCTGGAAAAATTTCTGCCGCTGCCGGCCGACACCCTGGTGCTGCCGTCGCATGGCAAGCCCTTCCGCGGCCTGCACCAGCGCATTGCGCAATTGCAGGCACATCATGCAGAGCGGCTGGACGAAGTACGCGTGGCATGCGCAACGCCGCAATCGGCGGCCGACATCGTGCCGCTGATGTTCAAGCGCGAACTGGACATGCACCAGCTGACGTTCGCGATGGGCGAAGCGCTCGCGCACCTGCACCGGCTCTGGTATGCGGGGGAGCTGCAGCGTCACGAGGGTGCCGACGGCGTGCTGCGTTTTGTGCGGATCGCGTGACTGGCAGGCCATCGACAGCACTCCGGCCTTTCCCGACCGGTTCCAGACCGATTCCCAACCGATTCCCGATCGGGAAAGGCTGGCCACACCTGCTGATGATTCAGCCTGACGCCAGCTCGCGCAGATAGCGCAGCCCCGCGATGGCGCGGCTGCCGTACCAGGACAGCATTTCACCATCGACCAGCCGCACCGGTTTGCCGAGCTGACGCTCGAGCGCATCGGCATGGTCTTCGGTGAAGCGATAAGGCTCGCTCGACAGCAGCACTTCATCGATCTGGTTTGCCAGATCATCACTCCAGCGGAAGGCGGGATAGCGCGCATCGGACGGCGCCTGCCACTGCTGCCAGCCGACCAGCGCCAGCATGCGTGCGATGTAGGTGTCACGCGAGACGGTCATCCACGGGTCTTGCCAGATGCAATACAACACACGCTTTGCGGTCGCGGGCTGCGCACCCGGGTCATGCGGCCATGCCAGCGCGCGCGTCTGTGTCAGTTCGGCGTCGAGCTGCGCGCACAAGGCGTCGGCGCGTGCTTCGGCGCCGAAGATGCCACCCAGCAGGCGATACAGCACCCGGTTGTCTTCCGGCGCCAGCGGATGCGTGACGATCAGATGCGGCACGAAGCTGGCGATCTGCTCGGCGGTCGGTTTTTCATTCTCGTCGATGTTGACCACCACATGCGTGGGCTGCAATGTGCGCAGCTTGCCGAGGTTGACATCCTTGGTGCCGCCGACCTTGGGGATCGATGCCAGCACATCCGACGGGTGGATGCAGAAACCGGTACGGCCGACCAGCCAGTGCGCGAGACCGAGGTCGCAGATCAATTCGGTCACCGACGGCACCAGCGACACGATGCGCGGCGTCTCCCCCGGACGCACGACCGCATGCACGGTGCCGAGTGCATCGACCAGCCCGGCATCGGTCGCTGGCTGTGAGCGCGCGAGTGAGGGCGCGGGTGCTGATGCGGGTGCGGCCGTCTGCGCTGGCGCAGCCGCATGCGGGTGGCGGCCGGCGCTCATCAGGGCTGACGGCCTTCGATGTCTTGCACCGAGGGCTTGTGCGGCGCACGCGCAAAGGCGGCATCAAACAACCAGTTCGGCATGCATCGCAATGCCAAGGACACGATACGCATCGGCCACGGGATCACGGCATAGCTGCGGCCGGCATCGATCACACGTCGCGCACTGCGCGCGAAGCGCTCGGCCGGCATCAGAAAAGGCATGCGGTAGGTATTGACCTGCGTCATCGGCGTATCGATGTAACCGGGCGTGATGGTGACTACACGGATGCGATGGCTGCGCAACTCCACACGCAGCGATTCGCAGTAGCTGATGACGGCCGCCTTCGATGCACTGTAGGCCTCGGCACCCGGCAGGCCGCGTATGCCGGCCACACTCGCGATGCCGACCAGCCGCAAGCCTTCGGCGCCGGCTGCAGCCTGCGCCTTCATGGTGGCGATGAACGGGGCGAAGGTGGCGGCGGTTGCGACCACATTGGTTTGCAGGATGCGCTCGATGACCGCGACATCGCCGTCACGCCCGGTCAGCGTGCCGAAGGACACGCCGGCATTCGCGATCACGACATCGACACCGCCGACCTCGTTGATGAATGCGGCCGCGGCAGCAGCCAGCGCCGCATGGTCATTCACATCGACCGCATAGCAGCGGTGCAACGCCGGATTCGGCAAGCTGGCCACCAGCGCCTGCAGCTTGTCGGCACGCCGTGCCAGCAAGCCGATGCGGGCGCCGCACGCGGCGTATTCGCGCGCCAGCGCTTCGCCCAGGCCGCTCGATGCACCCGTGATAAAAACGCGCTTCAACGCAAACCCGGCTTGGCGCTGACTATCGACAAGCGGAAGAACTTACTTCTTCTTTGCGACCAGTGCATCCATCACCTGCAGCGTCGCTGCATTCATCTGTGCTTCGGACGCGCCGCGCATGGTCTGGCCGACGATGGAGGGCGAAGTGATGTACTGGCCGTCGATCACGACGGTCGGCACGCCATCGATGCGGAAGATTTCCTGCAACTGACGCACGCGATTGACCTTGGATTGCACGGTGAAGGAGTTGTAGGTGTCGGTGAACTTCTTCATGTCCACGCCCTGCTTTTCGATGAAGGCCATGATCTGCTCTTCCCGGTCCAGCTTCTGGCGACCGGCATGGATCGCATCGAACACGGCGCGGTGCAGGTCGAAGCGGTTCATCGCTTCCAGCGTGTAGTAGAGCTTTTGCTGCGGCACGAAGGATTCGCGGAAGCCGACCGGCACGCGCTTCATCACGATGCGGTCACCCTGCTTCTTCACCCAGTCTGCGAGGTAGGGCTCGAACTGGAAGCAGTGCGGGCAGTTGTACCAGAAGAATTCCAGCACCTCGACCTTTTTGCCGGTGTCGGTCGGCACCGGCTGCGACAGGCGGGTGTATTCCTCGCCTTCCACCGGCGCATTCGGTGCGGCCGTGGCAGAGATGGCGATCAGGCCAAAGCAGGCAATGGCAAACAGGCGTTGCAGGAGTCGCATGGGTATCCTCTATCCGGGTTGTTCGAAGCGATGTTGTCGGTCACTGATGCAGCTAACAGTTTTTCAGCGACCGGTCTTGCCTTTATTCTGTGGCGTTGATGTGCGCGTGATGTCGCGCGTTACGATTGTTTACGCTCGGCCGGCTGTCTGATGGCCCGGCCGCGGCCCTTACTTCGGCACCCGCACCACTGCGGCATCCACGCCATTGTCGGACAAACGCACGCGCGCACGATTCATTGCCTCGACATCGGCAAACGGGCCGACACGCACACGGTACAGCGTTCCGATCTCGGACTTGCGCTCGGCGATCGATGCGGCCACGCCCATCATCGCCAGCCGCGCCTTGGTCGCCTCTGCATCCTGCAGTTCGCGGAAAGCGCCGGCCTGCAGATAGTAAGTGAATGCGTCGCCACCGGCCGATGCTGCGGGTGCGGACGAGGTGGATGATGATGCAGACGATGCCGCACCGGCAGTGCCGGCTGCAGCGCTGGTGGCCGACGACGGCTTGTCACTGCGCACAGCGCTGTTGCCGGCTGCCGGACCCGCGCCGGCGGCGGGATCGCGGGTGTCCTTGGCCGCTGCGGACGGCGCCGGCTCGGCCGGCTTTTTCGCCGGAGACGACAGGGAGGTCGGCGCCGTGGCAGGCACGGCCGGTGACGCGGCGGGTGCGCTGTCGTCGTTCAGGCGCTCGCGACGCTCGCGTGCACCACCGGGCAGGGTCTTGTTCGGGTCGCCAAGTTCACCGGCCGGCTGCGTCTGCTTGCCGAGTTTGTCGACGAAGGGCAGCGGGGTCTTCATGATGGTCATCGCGACGCCGACAGCAACGCCGAGGCCGATGATGAGGCCGATGATCAGGCCTGCCAGCGTACCGCCATGCTGCCGACCACGCAGCATCGACGGCCGCGCACCGCGCGCAGCCGGGGCGGTGGCGTTTGCGTTGCCTGATCGCATACCCGATCGCGTCCTCGAAAGCGTGCGTGTTTTCATGCGGCAGACCGACGCAGTCATTACATCCTGGCGGGCGCCGACACGCCGATCAGTTGCAGGCCATTGCGCAGCACCTGACGCGTGGCCAGCAGCAGCGCAAGGCGCGCCAGCTTCAGGGCATCATCATCGACCAGCACGCGCTCGGCATTGTAGTAGCTGTGCAGCTCGCCGGCGAGGTCGCGCAGATAGAACGCGACCTGGTGCGGCGCCATTTCTTCGGCGGCGCGCGCCAGCATCTCGGGATACTCGGCCAGCCGCGCCAGCAGGCTCGCTTCGCGCGGCGCCACCAGCGGCGACAGATCGACATCCTTCAGCATCGCCTCATTGCCGCCCGCTGCCGTCCATTGCGCGAGCACCGAGCAGATACGTGCATGCGCATACTGCACGTAGTACACCGGGTTTTCGTCGGACTGCGCCAGCGCGAGATCGACGTCGAACACGAATTCGGTATCGGCCTTGCGCGAGATCAGGAAGAAGCGCACCGCGTCGCGGCCGCGCGTCAGGTCGCGCTGACCCTGGGCATCGGCAGCGTCGCCGGCCGACCATTCGATCAGGTCGCGCAGCGTCACGTAGGAGCCGGCACGCTTGGAGATCTTCACCTCTTCGCCGTTCTTCATCACGGTGACCATCTTGTGCAGCACATAGTCCGGGTAGCCCTGCGGGATGCCGGCGCCCACGCCCTGCAGGCCGGCGCGCACGCGCGCAATGGTGCCGTGATGGTCGCTGCCCTGGATGTTGATCACTTTGCGATAGCCGCGCTGCCACTTGGTGATGTGGTACGCGACATCGGGCACGAAGTAGGTATAGGTACCGTCGGATTTTTTCATCACGCGGTCCTTGTCGTCGGCATAGTCGGTGCTGCGCAACCACAGCGCACCGTCTTGCTCGAAGGTCTTGCCGGCCTGAGTCAGCGCATCGACGGCAGCGTCGACCTTGCCATCGGTGTACAGCGATGATTCGAGGTAGTAGTTGTCGAAGCGTACGCCGAAGGCTTGCAGGTCGAGGTCTTGCTCATGCCGCAGGTAGGTCACGGCGAAACGGCGTATCGAGTCGATGTCATTGACGTCGCCGCTGGCGGTGACCGGTTCGCCATTGGCGGCGGAGACGGTCCGCTTCGCGAGGAAGTCGGCGGCGATGTCGGCGATGTAGTCGCCGTTGTATGCCGACTCGGGCCAGTCGGCGTCACCCGGCTTCTTGCCGAGCGCGCGCGCCTGTACCGAGGTCGCCAGCGTTGCGATCTGCACGCCGGCATCGTTGTAATAGAACTCGCGCAGTACTTCATGGCCCTGCGCTTCAAGCAACGCGCAAATCGCATCACCGAGCGCACCCTGGCGACCATGACCGACATGCAAGGGGCCGGTCGGGTTGGCGGACACGAATTCGACCAGTACCTTGCTGCCGGCGCCATCATTCGACATGCCGTAGCACTGCGCATCGCCCAACACGCGGCGCACCACATCCTGCTTGGCTGCCAGTGCGACGCGCAGGTTAATGAAGCCGGGGCCGGCAATCTCGACCGCATCCAGCAAACCCTGGCGCGCCGGATTGGCCATCACCACATCGGCGAGGCCCTGCGCCAGTTCGCGCGGGTTTTTCTTCAGCGGTTTGGCCAGCTGCATCGCGATGTTACATGCGAGGTCGCCATGCGACGGGTCGCGCGGGCGTTCGAGCGTGATCACGGGCAGGGCCACGTCCGTACCGGCCAGCAGCGGCGCGACGGCATCGGCGAAAAGCCGGACGATCTGTTCTTTGTGTCTGGATTGCATGGAATGGGAAATTCGGGGCTGCCGCGCGGACAGGCGGCAAAGCAAGGATTATAGCTGCCGGCCCCCTGTTGCGCCGGGGCACGCGGCGCTGCCAGGTGCCCGCCGCAGCGCCTGAACTTTGGTCGGCGCCGGCACTCCATCCCTCGATGGAAAGACTGATACGTCTCAAGCCCTATCTGATGATGCTGGCGCTGGTCGCCGGCCTGACCGGCCTGCGGCTGCTGTTACTGCCGGTGATGAAATACGTCGGCCCGGTGGCGGTGTATTTCCTCGCAACCGCGATCGCTGCACTGTATGGCGGCTTTCGGCTTGCGCTGTTTACTTGCGTGATCTGTGTGCTGCTGTCGGCCTTTTTTTTCATCGAGCCGGCTTACAGTTTCAAGATCGCGCGGCCGGCCGACCTGGTGCTGATGGTGATTTTCGTCGTCGATGCGGTGCTGTTCGGTATCGTCGGCGAATCCTTCAAGCGCACGCGCGACCGTCAGGTGGAGCTGATGGGCTCGCTGAAGCTGACGAAGCGCAACATGGAGCTCAACGAGCAGACGATGCGCGCGATGCTGGAATCGTCGTCGCAAGGCATTTTCGGCGTCAATATCGACGGCAGGATACAGATCGCGAACCAGGCGGCGCACACGATGTTTGGCTATGCGCCGGGAGAATTGCTGGGTCAGCCTATCGACAGGCTGATCGACGTGCCGCAACGCGCGGCGCACGCGCGCCACATGCACGCATTCTTTGCGACCAGCGGCGACAAGGCGATGCGCCACGGTCTGGATGTGAAGGGCCGGCGCAAGAATGGCGAACTGATACCGATCGAGGCAGCGATCACGGTCACCGATACGGCAGATGGCCGCATGGGCGTGACTTTCGTATCCGACGTGACCGAACGCAAGCGCGCCGAAGAAAAGCTGCGACACGCAGCTCAGCACGACCCGCTGACCGGCCTGCCGAACCGCGCACTGGTGTATGAGATCGGCGCGCAGCTGATTGGTGGCGCACGGCGGCACCAGCACAAGCTGGCGGTGATGTTCTTCGATCTCGATCGTTTCAAGCCGATCAACGATACCTACGGACACCGCACCGGCGACATGATGCTGCAGGAAGTCGCGCGGCGACTGAAAACCTCGGTGCGGTCGAGTGACCTGGTCGGGCGCTTGGGTGGCGATGAATTCGTGGCCGTGCTGACCGAGTTGCAATCGGATGCGCACCTCGAGAGCATTGCGTCGCATCTACTGAAGCGCCTGTCCGAGCCGTATCGGATCGAGTCGCTGGAATTGCATACGTCGCCGTCGATCGGCATCAGCCTGTACACCGATGATGGCAATGATATCGACCTGTTGATCCGGCGTGCGGATGCGGCGATGTATCACGCGAAAAGCCGGGGCCGCAACAACTACCAGTATTTCTCCGACGAGATCCGCAGCAATACCGCGAATGTCTTCGCACTGGAGCAGCGCTTGCGCCGCAGCCTGCAGCAAGAAGATTTCGAGCTGGCATACCAGCCCGTGATCGATATGCGCAGCGGCAAACTGGTCGCGGTCGAAGCGCTGATCCGCTGGCGGCAGCCGGACGGCGCGGAGCTGATGCCGGGCGACTTCATCGCCGCCGCAGAAGCCAGCGGCCTGATCCACCAGATTGGCGAATGGGTGATCCGCGAAGCCTGCCAGCAGCATGAACGCTGGCAGCAGGCCGGCATGCCGGAAGTGAGAATCGCGGTCAATGTATCGCCGATGCAGTTCCGTTCGCCGGATTTTCGTGACCGCCTGCTGGCAGCCCTCAACAGCAGCACGATGGATCCGAGTTGTCTGGAGCTCGAAGTCACCGAAACCACGGTGATGAGTCGCATCGAAGAAGCGACGCGCACCATGACCTGGCTGAAGGAGCTGGGCTTGCGTGTGGCGCTCGATGATTTCGGCACGGGCTATTCCAGTCTCAGCCACCTCGCGCAGCTGCCGATTGACAAGCTGAAAGTCGACAAGGCCTTCGTCACGCATATCGATTCCGACTTGCGCTCGCTCGCGATTGCCGAGACCGTGCTTGCGCTGGGTCAGAAGCTTGGCGTTGAAACCGTGGCCGAGGGCATCGAGAATCCCGGCGCGTTCAGCATGTTGCGCGACCTTGGCTGCGGACTGGCGCAAGGCTACCTGATCGGTCGTCCGATGCGCGCCGAACAACTGCGCGACTGGCAAACCGCACGCGAATCGGCGATGCGCGTGATGCCGGCCTGAACGCGTGCTGAGGTTGGGCCGACCTCGATCTGCGCCCGGGTTTCAGACTGCCGGCCTGAAAAAGCTTGTGGCGGCGTAAAGAGTCAGCGCACCACAGGTGCAGCGGCGACCCGCGTTTGTCAGCGCTCAATGAAGCGCGCACCCCCTTCCCTAAGTTCTCGTAGAGCCATGCCGGCGCACGCCGGCGGCCCATTCGAACACGGACCAAACGGGGAGCGCGCATGAGAATCTGCATTGACAGAAATACGGGGCTGGCCTTGCTGTTGTTACTGATGTTGCCGCCGATGTTGCTGGGTGGCTGCGGCGATGGCAGCGGTGGCGGCAGTTCGGGCGGCAGCAGTCTGATCCCGTCGGAGCAAAGTGGCAGCAGCACCATGAACTGTCCCGACACCGGCGCGCAGTGCACCGGCAGCACCATCGTGCGCACGGACAGCGGCATCGCGGTCACGGCATCCGGCGTGCAGGTGTATGCGATATCGACCAATGATCTGGAAACACCGAATACGACGCCGGCTGTGGCTTTCGGATTGCAGCCGGCCACCGGCGGCATCGCCGACATTCGTGTGAAGCGTGATGCGAACGGCTTGGTGAACCACGTCGCGCTGGTATTGAACAACCTCGGCCTGTCGTGGGATGGCGAGCATGAGCGGCCACCCATCATTGAAACTTTCCTGCCGCAACAAGGACGCGTGCAGCTGGATGCGAATAGCAAAGTCACGACAGCGGTGCTGCCGCCTTCCAGTGACCTCGGGTTTTTCGATGTCGCGCGCAAGGGCAAGGCCGGTACGCAGGCGCATTACGCGAACAATGCGTATTTTCCGCGCGACGAGCCGATACGCTGCCCGTCGGATGCCATGCCCTGTCCGCAAAAGGAAACCGACGGCATACAAAACTTCGCCGGCGACTGGCGCAACGGCGGCACGATGCCGGACAATGCGATGGGCGCGCGACTGCATGAAGACGGCGCAACGGAAGCCGGTGACGATGCCGATGCCAACGGCAACCCGATCGCGCCGCCGCGCGGACGCGGCGTGCCCCACCCCGGCTTCAAGGGCTTCCGCAACTTCCACGACTGGAGCTACCAGTACGCGAACCTCGCATCCTGGATCACGCAGGACACGGTCGCGATTTCCGAATGGGGCGGAACCTTCGAGCACAACAAGGCGCGGCGCGGCTTCGCCGCCTTCGGTCAGGTAACGGCGCCGGCATCGATGCCGGGCACCGGTACGGCACGCTATATCGGCTATCTGAAGGGCTGGTGGAGCTTCGAGCCCACGCTGGATTCCTACCCGATTGCCGGGGATGTGGAGGCGGTCGTTGACTTCGCTGCGCGCACGGTCCGGCTGACCGTCATGGCGGTACGCATCGACGAAGGTACCCAGGAGCCGCTGCCCCTGAACCTGACGACGACCATCAGCATCAGCAGTGCGCCATTCGCGAATTACTTCCATGGCGCCGCATCGAATGACACGCTGGCAGGGGCACTTTCCGGTCGTTTCTTCGGGCCGGTTGCCAGCGGCAGCGGCAATGTGCCACCCGAACTGGCAGGTGCGTTTCGTTTGCTGGCAGCGAATAACGGGCCGGTTGCCATCGGCGGCTTTCTGTTGAGGAAGGCCTGACGCCCATGCCGGACGGCTCCGCACGCATCGCCACGATGCGTCACGCTTCGTAAGGATGTGCGAACCCGCACCGGGCAGCGCGCCAGCGCGCAGCCCGGCATGGTCGCGCACGTCTTTGCACCCACCCTCGCACACAAGCTGTCGAGCCGCCTTGCGCACAAAATTCGGTGCAGCCGAGATCGTTTTGCCAACTTGCCTGTCCAATGCTGTTCAGGCATTTTCAACAAGACGATAGCGACGGAAACCGACAATGAAAGCATTTGACATTCACCGCGCAACCAAGTGCCGCGCGAAGCTGCGGCTCGGCATGTCCGGGCCCGCCGGCAGCGGCAAGACGTACTCGGCGTTGTTGATCGCCCATGGCCTGGGCGGTCAGGATGGCGCCATCGGCCTGATCGACACCGAGCATGGCAGCGGCGATCTGTATGCCGACCTGCTGCCCGAAGGCTATGACGTACTGCAACTGACTCCGCCATTCACGCCGGCTCGATACATCGAAGCGATCCATGCGCTGGAAGACGCGGGCGTGCAGACCATCATCGTCGACAGCCTGTCCCATGCATGGAGCGGCGAAGGCGGCTCACTGGATCGGCATGGCAAGATCGCGGACCGCTCGGGAAACAGCTGGCAGGCGTGGCGGCAAGTGACGCCCGAACACAATGCACTGGTCGAAGCGATGCTGCAAAGCCCCTGCCATGTGATTGCGACCATGCGCGCCAAGACCGAATACGTGCAGGAGAAAGATGAACGCACCGGGCGCCAGGTAGTGCGCAAGATCGGCCTCGCACCGGTAATGCGCGACGGTATCGAATACGAGTTCACGGTATTCATGGAACTCGACAGCCAGCACCTCGCGCATGTCGGCAAGGACAGGACACGGCTGTTCGATGGCATGATCCTGCGCCCCGATGCGCAGATGGGGCGCGAACTGCTGGCCTGGCTCGACAGCGGCGCACAGGAGCCGGTGCGCATCGGGCTGCATGAAGCGCAGCGTCAGTCACTGCTGGAAGCGGTCGAGCACGCCGATACGCTGGAGGCGCTGTATCGCGCTTTCGCCCATGCCTATCGCGCGGCCAATGCGCTGCAGGACCTGGCGGCGCTCGATGCATTCACACAGGCGAAAGACCGCCGCAAGACAGCACTTGAAAGCCGGCACGCGGGCGCGCAAGCGATGCCCGCCTGAACGTCCGTACTGCCGCGCACCGGGACACGATGCAAAAACCAGGGACATCATGATGACAGGAACACTGAACAAGGCTTTGCTGATCGGGCACCTCGGGCATGACCCGGACGTGCGCACCATGAACAGTGGCGAACCGGTTGCCCACCTGTCGGTGGCGACCAGTGAAGCATGGAAGAACAAATCCACCGGCGCACGGCGTGACGCGACCGAATGGCACCGCGTGGTGCTGTACAAGCGCCTGGCCGAACTGGCGCAGCAACACCTGAAGAAAGGCGCGCTGGTCTATATCGAAGGCCATCTGCAGACGCGCAAATGGACCGGCAAGGATGGGATCGAGCGGCACACCACCGAAATCGTCGGCGATGAACTGCGCATGTTGCACCGGGGTTCGGACAGCCGGCCACCGCTGCAATTGCATGAGGACCCGGTGCCCGACCGGCAGCTGGTGCAACGCGAGCGTACGCAAGGACAGGGCGTGCCGTTCTGAATCCCGGCCCGGGTGCGGACGGATCAGCCCGGCATCCAGCGCAAGCCGTCCGTGGTCGCAGCACGCGGGCGGTACTCGCAGCCGACCCAGCCCTCGTAGCCCAGCTCATCCAGCAGCCTGAACAACCACGGATAGTTCAGCTCGCCCTCGTCCGGCTCATGGCGCGCAGGCACACTGGCGATCTGCACATGGCCGATGTCCTGTTGCCAGCGTCTGAACTTGGTCGCGACATCACCTTCCATGATCTGCGCATGATAGAAGTCCATCTGTACCTTCAGATTGGGACGCGCAACGCGTGCCAGCAAGTCATGCGCATCGGCTTGCAATGACAGCAGGTAGCCCGGCATATCGCGCGTGTTGATCGGCTCGATCAACAGCGTGATCCCCAGCGGCGCCAGCCGGTCACACGCATACTGCAGATTGGGCACGACGGTGGCGATATAGTCATCCTGCGTCATGTCCGGCGCACGCAGCCCGCTCATTGCATGCAGGCGTGGCGTGCCCAGTGCCTGTGCATAAACGATGGCGGTATCGACGCTGGCCCGAAACTCGGCCTCGCGACCGGGCAGGCCTGCCAGCCCGCGCTCGCCTTTGCTCCAGTCTCCCGGCGACAAATTGAACAGCACATTCTGCATGCCGCTGTGCTGCAGCGCTGCCGCGACATCCTGCGGCGCGTGCTCATACGGGAACAGAAATTCGCAACCCTTGAAACCCGCGTTTGCGGCGGCATCGAAGCGCTGCAGGAACGGCACTTCATTGAACATCATCGTCAGATTGGCGGCGAATTTGGGCATGACAAAGGCTTCCTTCAACAATACATGGCGTGGCAATCACTACAGCGAAGCAGGCGACGAACCACAGGGTCAACCGGGCAGCAAGTCAGGTCGCGCATGGCTTGCCATCATACGCGTGCAACCGCTATGCTCGATGAGTTATGTGCACGCTTCACTCTGTCGTCACACGGCAATGCACGACATCGAAAAACAATTCATCACAACGGGGACAAGACATGGAAGTGCTGATCACGGGTGGCGCAGGTTTTCTGGGCATGAAGCTGACGCGCGCATTGCTGGCGCGCGGCACGCTGGCCGATGCAGACGGCCGCCAGCAGCCGATCTCGCGCATCGTGCTGCTGGATCGCGTTGCGGCGCAGGGGCTGGACGATGTGCGCGTCAGCAGCATGGTGGGTGATGTCGCCGATGCCAACGTGATCGCGCAGGCGCTCGGCACCTCGGTGCATTCGGTGTTCCATCTGGCGGCGGTCGTCAGTGGCGAAGCCGAAGCCGATTTCGATCTGGGCATGCGCATCAACGTCGATGCGACGCGCCTGCTGCTCGACCGCGCACGTCATCTGGGCACGCGTCCGCGCGTGGTGTTCGCCAGCTCGGTGGCAGCGTTCGGCGGCGAGCTGCCGGAGCAGGTACTGGACTCGACCGCACCGACACCGCAGGGCTCGTACGGCGTGCAGAAAGTGATCGGTGAATTGCTCGTCAATGATTACAGCCGCCGTGGCTTCATCGATGGTCGTTCGATCCGCCTGCCGACGATCACGGTTCGACCCGGCAAGGCCAACAAGGCGGCGTCGAGCTTTGCGAGTGGCATCGTGCGCGAACCGCTGAATGGCATCGAGGCCATCTGCCCGGTACCACCCGAGACCCGGGTCTGGGCGATGTCGCCGCGCAGCGCAATCGCCAATCTGATTCAGGCCCACGAGATCGGCGCGCTGGCGCTCGGCACCGCCGGTGCGATCAGCCTGCCGGGGCTTGCGACCACCGCCGGCGACATGGTCGCGGCGCTGGCGCGCGTGGCCGGCGACGATGTCGCACGCCGCGTGCGCTGGCAAAAGGATGACGCGATCACGCGACTGGTCGGCAGCTGGCCGGGCAGCTTTCTGACCCCACGGGCGGACCGCCTGGGTTTTGTACGCGATGCCAGCTTCGATGACGTGGTACGCGCTTACATCGATGACGAACTGAAGGGCTGAAACAGCCCGCGCGGCGGCGGCCACGACAGGTAATGCATTGAATGGAACACCACCGATTGTTTTTGCGCGGGAAAGCTGTTTTCCCCGGAAGCTGTCGCGGATGAAAACTCGCATATTTCCTTAGACAAGACGTGCCGCAGCCTATAGATTTGCGCTCCTGACCTCTGCATTGCAGGTCACTGAAAATGCTTCAAATAGCGCAACAGACAACGACACAGATAACGCAGCAGCGACGGGGACAAGACTATGGCAGCGAACGGGTACGGCAACCTGACGGTAGGCGAAGGCGTAACGATGAATGGCACGATGACGGTGCCCGGTGAAGCCGTGATTGATGGCGCTGTGGATGGCACGCTCACCGCCAGCACCGTGCACGTGACTGAAAACGGCAAGATCAATGGCGTGACCACCGCCGAGCATGTGCGTATCGCCGGCAAGGTGGTGCAGACCACGGTCGCGAAGAATACGCTGGTGATCGAGGCCACGGGCACCGCCACCGGCAACGTCGCGTATGCGAACCTCGAGATTGCCAAGGGCGGCAATATCCAAGGCCAGATCTCGATCCTGAAGTAAGCCGGAGCCGGCGATGATGTCCGGGACATCCGAGGCGCTGCTGGACGACGCGCACCACGACGCGCGTGACCCCCTGTTGCCGCCGCTGCAGCCGCAGCGTTCTACGCATCAGCATCGGCAGTCCATACGCGCATTGCGCTTCGAGCAGGTGTGGCAGTACTCGCGCACGCTGATGCTGCTCGCATTGCTGGCGATGAGCGGCAGCGGCCTGCTGGTCTATGCCGCGTTTCGCATGACCACCCGCCTGCTATCCTGACGCCCCATGTCGGACCTGAACCGGTACCGAAAGGAACTGCAGGAATTAAAAGAGGCGCAGCAGGCGCTCGCGCACCTGAAGCATGACCAGGAAGCGGTGCAACGCCGCGCACGCGAAATCCGCGACGCCGAACGCCGGATGCAGCATTACTACGGGCTGGGCATCGTCGCGATCTGCCTGGTCGTGATTGCCGTTATCCACATCCTGTTCGACTGACATCCGTTGGGCTTGGGCAGAAATGCCACAATATGTCGAAAAATTAGAAGAATTTCGACAGGTTGGCATATCATGTCCATCGGATCGACAGAATCTGCCCAGCGCATGCCCTTTGATCGACGACAAGCTTTCAACGATTTGCCGAGGCTTCCTCCGCAGGCAGACCTGGAGTCCCGCGCCATCCTCAAGCAGGCGATCGCATCGAATCGGGTGCTCGCCAATTTGAGAGGCCTGGCAGCCCAGATACCCAATCAGGGCGTGTTGATCAACAGCCTGGTGCTGCAGGAAGCACGGCTGTCTTCCGAGATCGAAAACATCGTCACCACGAACGATGAACTGTATCGTGCAGCCTCCGACGAGGAAGGCAAAACCGATGTGCACACCAAGGAAGTGCTTCGTTATCGGCAGGCGCTCAACTATGGTTTCCAAGAACTCAAGTTGCGGCCTCTGGCCACGAATTTGTTCATAGATATTGTCAAGATCATCAAAGAACAGGACTTAGGCATTCGCAAGTTACCGGGCGCCGCACTGCAGAATGCCTCGGGGGAGGTCGTGTATACCCCTCCGGTTGGCGAAAGCATCATTCGAGAGAAACTGGCGAATCTCGAGCAGTTCATGCACGCAATGGATGACTTGGACACGCTGATCAAGATGGCCGTGATGCACTACCAATTTGAAGCCATTCACCCCTTTGAAGATGGGAATGGGCGCACCGGCCGTATATTGAATGTGCTCTTCCTGGTAGAACGCGGTCTGCTCGATATTCCCGTGTTGTTCTTGTCGAAGTACATCATGGCCAACAAGGCTAAGTACTATGAAGGATTGCGCGGCGTGACCGAACGGCAGGATTGGGAAAACTGGATCCTGTACATGTTGAAGGCCGTGGAAGTGACCGCGCAGCAGACCTTTGATCAGGTAACCCGCATTCGCGCGCTGATGGAGCAGGTTCGCGATCGCGTAAGCCGGGAGAGAGCAAGCATTTACAGCAAAGAACTGATCGACGTCATCTTCCAGCATCCCTATACCAAGATCCAGTTCTTGGTCGATGCCGGGCTAGCGAAGCGACAAACAGCATCGATGTATCTGCAGACGCTTGCCAATCTGGGCGTGCTGAGACCAAGCAAACATGGTCGCGAAATGTATTACATCAATGAGGGCTTGCTCGCGGAGTTGGTGGGGTAAAGACCGGCCGATCAGCCTGGATTCATGAAGGTGATGCTTGCGGCAAGTGTCTTAGCCGAAGCAGGGGAATGAATGTGGCGCGGCTGGCGGGGATCGAACCCACGACCCTTGGCTTCGGAGGCCAATACTCTATCCACTGAGCTACAGCCGCGCGGTCCGGAATCCGGAAGAGGCGCAAGGATACCGGGTTTCCGGGGGCCAGTCCACGCAAAGACCGGTGCTGCGGGGGAAAACTGCGTCGTTTCGTCTATAATCCGGGGCTTTGCAAGCACTTCAGGCATTTTGCGCCGAACCGATCCGAGGACACCATGAGCGACGCCCATAACGAGCACGAATCCGTCATCAAGACCCCGAGCCAACTGATTGCTGCCGTGGTAGCAGGCTTTGCGATCCCCATCGTCATCATCGTGATGCTGGTGGCTTATGTGGGCAACAATCCGAAGACTGGCGCCGGCTCCAACGCGCAGTCGCCGGAAGCGATCGCCGCGCGCCTGAAGCCGGTCGCTGACGAAGGCTTCACGTTGGTCGACGCCAGCGGCCCGCGCCAGCTGAAGGCCGGCGCGGATGTGTACAACGCGGCCTGGGCCGCCTGCCACAGCTCGGGCGCGGCCGGAGCTCCGAAGTTCGGCGATGCCGGTGCGTGGGGCGGCCGTCTGAAGCAAGGCTATGACACGCTGGTGTCGCATGCGATCAAGGGCATCCGCGCGATGCCGGCCAAGGGCGGCAATCCGGACCTGGACGATATCGAAGTCGCGCGCGCTGTGGTGCACATGGCCAATTCGGCCGGCGCCAGCTTCAAGGAGCCGGCAGCCCCGGCACCGAAGGAAGCGGCACAGAAGAAATAAGCGCTGAAAAGCGAACCGCGACAGCGGTCCCCGGGCGCGTGAAGATGCCCGAATAAAAAATCCCGGCTCAGCCGGGATTTTTTTTGTCTGTAGTAGCTGCCTGGCTTGTATCGGTGGCAGCAGATGTGCGTTCGGGTGGCACCGGCGTGTTGCGCCAGCCGTTGATCGCGGACCATGCAGCGGCGATACCACCGGCGACCAGCATGCCGCGCTTGAGCAAGCGCGCAACGCGGCCCGCGCCCAGCACCAGCGGCAAGGCCGTGGCGGCGATGCTCAGCAAGCCACGGCCACTGACGGCGCGCACAATGCCTGCCGGTCCGCTGCCGGCAATGCTGCGCAACTCATCACTGATCGCGCGCCGCGCCTGCACACATTCAAAGCGGTGCAGCGCGCCCTCGGCCAGCAGCAATTTCTTTCTTTGCTCGCGCGGCATGTTCATTCTGGCTCACCCCGGGATAGCGCGTCTCGGTCCTTGCGCAATTCGTCCATCGTGGATTGCAGGCCGATGCGGCCACTGGCCACGATTGCGCGCGCGCGCTGCAGCAGCAGCATGGCCAGTCCGCCATAGAGCGCGAACAGCACCAGCAGGATGCCCCAGCCCAGCGCGTCCCAGCACAACGCCACGATCAGCGCCGACAAGCACGCGAGTGCAAAGCCGCCGAGCAGCAGCGCGGCTGCACCCATAAATAAGACTCGCAACAGCGCGTCGCGCGCATCGGCGAGTTCAAGTACGGCCAGTGAGGCACGCGTACGCAGCAGCCCCGCCAGCCCGGCCACCAGCGCGCGGGCGTTGGCAGCCAGACCGGACGCGGCTGGCTCGTGGTCTGCCATGGATCAGCGGCGGGTGATCAGCATGCCGATCAACACGCCAACGGCGCCCGCGATACCGATCGCGCGCCACGGATGCTCGTGCACATAGGCATCGGTGTCATGCGCGATCTGGCGGCCGCGCTTGATGGCCGCATCCTGCAGCTCATGCGCACGATGCAGTGCATCGTCGAGCATGCGCGATGCCTTGGAACGCAGCTCGTCGGCGCGCGCGCCACCGGCACTGGCGGCTTCGTCGAACAAGGCCTGCGCATCGCGCACCAGGGACTTCAGGTCATTGCGAACGGTCTCGATGTGGGATTCATGCATCACGGCTCTCCTGCGGCGACATGGACGAATCTGCCCGGACCGGGCCGGATGGCGGCGGCAACCTGGCAGGCGTATAAAAATCATAACGCAGGCCTGCCCGGACCGCAGGAAAGACCGTGTCCGCTAGTCAAGCAAGCCGTAACGCAGCCGGTACCAGAGCAGGCCTATCCACTCATGCAGCGCGTAATGGCTGTCCTTCAGCGCGCCGGCATTCGGAATGTAGCTGGCGGGCGTGACCGGGCCGCGCTTCTTGAATGCGGTGGGTGCCGGCACAACCTCCAGGCCGGCCCGCAGGAAAATTTGTTCCGCACGCGGCATGTGGACGGCATCCGTCACCAACAGCACACGGCGCACACCGGCCTCACGGAGCATCGCCGCCGAATGGCGCGCGTTCTGCGCGGTATTGTCCGATGTATCCTCGATCCAGCGCACCTTGATGCGGAAGTCCTCCTCCATCGCGCGTGCCATCACGATCGCTTCGCTGTCGCCTCGACCATCCGGATTGCCGCCGCTGACCAGCACGGGCAATGCGGTCTGCCGCTGCAGGCGCGCACCATGGCGCAAGCGCATCAGCGTGTCCGACGATGGCCGGTCGCGGTTCGCATCCTCCGGCGACAGTATTTCGCGGCCTCCACCGAGCACGACGATGGCCTGCGCACCGCTGGTGACGGGATCGGCGATCTGCACATGACGATCCTCCAGCGGCTTGACCAGCATGCGTGAGCCGGCGCCGGTCGACAGGACGACCAACAGCAAGACTGACGAGACAACCAGTGTGGTTCCAGATTTTTGGTATCGACGGCGGAGCAACAGGCCGATCAAGCCCAGCAGCACCAGTGACATCGGGGGCAGAAGCAAGGAAGCCATTGCATTCGTGATCAGCCAGCTCAGGCTCATGAGTCATCCATCATCAGAGGTGTCATCGAGCACGGATTGTAATCGCGTCATGTCGTGCTCGACATTGGGTAATGACTTGGGTAAAATTCGCGGCTTCCGATCGTTCAAGCGATCGGTATGGAGTGGTAGTTCAGTTGGTTAGAATACCGGCCTGTCACGCCGGGGGTCGCGGGTTCGAGCCCCGTCCGCTCCGCCAGTTATTGAAAATGCCCACCTCGTGTGGGCATTTTCTTTTTTGCGGCGTGGAGAGAGCCACCTGCGTGGCTCTCGTCGGGGATCGAAGGGATTCGCTTGCAAGCGAATCCGCGGCCCGCAGGATGTGGGAGAGCCCCGTCCGCTCCGCCAATACCAAACGCCTGCGCATGCAGGCGTTTTTCATTTCAGGCGTCGTTCAGGCCGCTTGCTCGATCTGCTCGCCGCCCAATGCCGCCAGCAAGTCATCGAGCATCTGCGCCAGTTCCCCGGTCATCAGCTGGAAGTCGGCTTCGAAGCGCTCTGCTTCGGCCACCGATGCGGTGTCTTGCCCTTCCTTCAGCACGTCAAGCGCAGCGACGCGTTTGATCGCGAGCGACTCGGTCAGCACCACCGAGACCTTGTCGCGCCAGGTCAGTGCGACGCGCGTGCATTGCTTGCCGGCGGTGATATGACGGCGCACTTCGTCGGGCTCCACCGAGTGGCGCACATAGCGCACAGTGGCATTGCCATGCGCGCTGGAGCGCAGCTCGAGTTCCTGATCGATCGTGAAGCCGTGCGGCGGCTCGTCGGACAACAGCCAGTTGGTCATCGCAGCGACGGGTGACTGCGCGGTGCGCAGTGTCGCCAGCGGAAATTTGTCGACCGCTTTCACCAGCAGCTTGATCGCTTCTTCGGCGCGCGCGGCACTCGCTGCATCGATCGCGAGCCAGCCATTCACGGTGTCGATCCACACACCGGTGTCGGATTGCAGCGAGAACGCGCGCGGCAGCAAATCATCAGCGACTTGCTCCTTGATTTCCTTCATCTGCTTGCGACCGCAGCGGAAGCCCTGCTGCTCGGCCAGTTCGGCGGCCTTCTCGCGCGCGACCTGATTGATCACGCTGGATGGCAGCAGTTTCTTTTCGGTACGCAGCTTCAGCAGGAACTGACGATTGCTGGCAAAGACCAGACGACCGTCATCGGCAGGCGCGATCCAGCCCTGGCTTAGCAGCTGGATGCTGGTGCAGGGCACGAATTGCTGCGGCTCGAGCGCGGCTTCCAGCGCGTCGGCCGTCATCGACCAGTGTTTGGGGAGGCGAAATAATTGCAGGTTCTTGAACCACATCGTAGGGCAGAGAAATTTATTGTTGCGTGGCCGCGGGCTGCTGGCGCTCGTGCTGAACCAGGATCCACGGTTTGACGACGACGGTCCACAACAGGGCATCGTCGGTATGCCAGAGATTGGCTTGTTCGTCCTGAACTTTTTGCAGCAAACCGGCCTGCATCCAGTTCAGTACGCTGGCCTTGTCGTCGGCGGCGATGCGCGCGCCGACATCGATCAGGTCGAGTCCGGGCGCAACGGCGATCACGTTACCGCTGGCGAAAAAGCGCGCCAGTTCGCTCCAGTGCATTTGCGCGGTCTGCTCGTTGAGCTCGCGGCGCAGCGATGCGAGGATATTTTCATTGATCATGTCGCATTCCCACGTCAATAGTGCGGCGGCTTTTCATTGGCCGCCAGACCGTCGGGCAGGCGACCCTGCAAGTCGGCCATGCGGTTCGCGAGCGCAAGGGTGAGCTTCTCGAATTCATCGAGTTTTTTCTGTTGTTCATAGACGGTCTTGTTCAGCACGTCGAGCAGGTAATCCTGCTGGCCGAGCTTGCTCTCCAGGTTGACCAATCGTTCTTCGATATCCATCGGATGTCCTTGTCAGGTTTGTTCAGGCCGGGGGATGCATGTTGAGGTGCGCGCATGGCGGCAAGCATCGGAGCAGTACCGCACCTGCTCCCAGTTCGCGGCCCATTTTTTGCGCCAGGTGAAAGGCCGCCCGCAGGCAGCGCAGGTTTTCACCGGCAGCTGATGTGGGTTGCGAAATCCCTCAGGGGCTTTTTTTCGGTCTGGCACGGGGGCTGTCGTCGTTGGCTGATCCGGGCTGTTTTCAGGCCGCCTTCGGCTTCTGCAACAGCGCCTTCAGGTTCGCGAGCCGGTTCTGCGGGGTCAGCTGCTCGCTTTCCTCGGGTACGGCATCACCCTCGTCGAGCCGCATCTCCTTGATGAAGCGCGACACTTCGCAGGGCACGCTGTCGCGCGCGCGCTTGCGCTTCTTGCACCATGTGATGGTGAGGCTGCGCTGCGCGCGCGTGATCCCCACATACATCAGCCGGCGCTCTTCTTCGATGCGCTGCGCATACACATCAGGGGGTGCATCGGGGTCGCCCTTGTGCGGCAGGATGCCCTCTTCGACGCCGACCATGAACACATGGCCGAACTCCAGCCCTTTCGATGCATGCAGGGTCGACATGCGCACGGCGTCCGGCTCTTCGTCGCGACCGTCGAGCATGCTCATCAGCGCGACCATCTGCACCAGCTCCAGCAAGGATTTTTCTTCATCGGTGCCGTCGCGGCCGCCATTGCCCTTCTCTTTCAGCCAGCCGACGAAGTCGAGCACGTTCTGCCATTTGTCCTGTGCCTGCTTTTCGTCGAAGTGGCCGTACAGGTAGGCTTCATAGTCGATCGCCTTCATCATGTCATCCAGCACTTCACCGGCATTTTCACCGCTGCCGGCCGGGCCGACGCGCGATGCGCGCGCTTCGAGCTGGTTGATGAAGTCACAAAATTCGCGCAGCGGCGCGAGCTGCCGCTCGTTCAGCCGCGCTTCGATGCCACCCTTGAACACGGCCTCGAACAGCGAGCATTGCCATTGCCCGGAAAATTCGCCCAGCACTTCGAGCGTAGCCTGGCCGATGCCGCGGCGCGGCGTGGTCACGGCGCGGATGAAGGCCGGATCATCGTCTTCATTCGCGATCAGGCGCAGGTAGCTGATGATGTCCTTGATCTCGGCCTTGTCGAAAAAACTCTGGCCACCCGACATCACATAGGGGATGCGCTCGCGGCGCAGCGCCTTTTCGAGGATGCGCGCCTGATGGTTGCCGCGATACAGAATCGCGTAATCGGAAAATTTCGCGCGACGCTCAAACTTGTGCGCCGACAGCATGATGGCGACCTGATCGGCCTCGGCCTCGTCATCGTCCATGGCCATCACCTTGATCGGGTCGCCTATGCCGTGCTCGGACCACAGCGCCTTTTCGAACAGCTTGGGGTTGTGCGCAATCACCGCATTGGCCGCTTGCAGGATACGGGTGCTGGAGCGGTAATTCTGTTCGAGCTTGATCAGCTTCAGATCAGGAAAATCGTCCTGCAGGATGCGCAGGTTTTCCATCGTCGCGCCGCGCCATGCGTAGATCGCCTGGTCGTCGTCGCCGACGGCCGTGAACATCGGCTTTTTGCCGGGCCCGGTGACCAGCAGCTTCACCATCTCGTACTGGCAGGTGTTGGTGTCCTGGTATTCGTCCAGCAACAGGTAGCGCAATTTGCGCTGCCAGCGGTCGCGCGCGGCCTCATCTTTGCGGAACAATTCGACCGGCAGCCGTATCAGGTCATCGAAATCGACTGCCTGGTAGCTGGACAAGGTCGCCAGGTAGTTACGGTAAATGCGCGCCGCCTGTGCTTCATCTTCATCCTTCGCTTGCGCGAGTGCCTGCTCGGGCGTCAGCAACGCATTCTTCCACAGCGACATCGCATTCTGTATACGACGAATGACAGCCTTGTCGGTGGTGACGGCGAGGTCTTGCACGATCGCGAAGCAATCATCGCTGTCCATGATGGAGAAGCGGTCCTTCAAGCCGATGGCGTTGGCCTCGCGGCGCAGGATCTGCACACCCAGCGAATGGAAGGTGGATACGGTGAGCTGCTTCGCGTGCCCTGGCTCTTTCAGCAGTTTGGCGACGCGCTCGCGCATTTCGAGCGCAGCCTTGTTGGTGAAGGTCAGTGCGGCGATATTGCGGGCTTCATAGCCGCAAGTTTCGATCAGGTGCGCAATCTTTTGCGTGATCACACGTGTCTTGCCCGAGCCGGCGCCCGCAAGCACAAGGCAGGGACCATCGATGTAATTGACTGCGGCGCGTTGCGGCGCATTGAGTCCGTGCGACATGCGGGAAAAGAGGCGGGATTTCGGAAAGACAGCAGGAGCGCGTCATTGTATCGAAAACCCCTGCCCGGAACCGGAAAAACCGTGGCGCAATCGATGATGCAGCCGCCGCAGCGCACGGCGCGCATGGTAAAGTGGTCTTTCGCCAGCCCTCGGCGCGCTTCGATGAAATTCACGCATCTTATTGAAATCAACATGCCCGACAATCCGCTGGTTGCGCGATTGAGCCGGGCGCAATTGTGGCGCGGACTGGTGCTGCGCGCGGAGCGTCCGACACTGTTCCAGCTCGGGCTGGACAGTTGCCAGATCACGCAGCGCTCGCAGGACAGCCTGAGCCGCACGCTGCATTTCGGGAAGCTGGTGGTGCACGATACCGTGCATTTCAGCCCGCAAGACCAGGTGCACTATCACGTGCCGCAGCAGGCCGAGATTCCGGTATCGGATTTGCGAATGACGATCGAAGAGCCGGAGCCCGGCGTCCTGTTCGTGCGCTTCGAGTATGACGACCACCAGCCAGCCCAGGAGTCGGCCGAGGAGGCGTTCTACAACGACTTTCGGCGCGAGGCCTACAAGGAAGCGGACATCGATACGATACGCATGATCCGGCAGCTGGCACAGGAAGGCCAGCTCGAAACGCCGCTGCAGTGAACACGGGCGCGCTGCAGCAGCGGTCTGCCCGCTGCAACAAAGCTCAGCGCCCGCTCATCTTCTCCCAGCCATAACGCACCGCCTGTTTGGTGCTTTCCCACGGGCTGCCCTGATGGCTGGTCTCCCAGTCGGCACGCACTTGTGGCTCCAGCTCGTCCCAGCGATAACCCTGGTATTGCTTGCGGCCGGCGAGATCGGCGCCATAGCGGTAAGCCGAGGCATAGTCTTCATACTGGCCACCGCTGCTACCGTAGGCGCTCTGCCAGTGTTGACGATACAGATCGTCGCCGATGCTGCCTGTTGCCGCCTGCGCTCCCAACGGCTCGACCTCGACATCGGTTCGGCGCACGGTATCGCTGATGGTTTCGGTACGCTCTGTGACTTCCTTGCCAACGCGTACCTCCTCGACCACGCGCGCAGTCTTGCCGACAACGGCTTCCTCTGCAGTCGCGCGCACTTCCAGCGTGCCTTCCTTGAATGCATCGATATCGGCGGCGCTGGCCGGCTGATCGACCGGCGTGCGTTGCACTAACACATGCTCTTCACGCAGCTGCACAGATTCCTGCACCGGCGTCTCCGTCACATGACGGTAGATGCGCACACCGCCGCGCTGCACCGCACGCTTGCCGACCTGCAGCTGCTCCTCGACGACAGGCATGGCGTCGCCCGCCTGCGTCGTTTGGTGTGACAGTGATGACTGGGATGATTCGGCCGTCGGTGAAGCAGTGGCACCGGGCGCTGTTGCCGGGGCTGCCGGTGTGACACCCGCTATCGTCGTGCTGCTGCGGTAGCCTTCAAGTTCATTGCGCGTTTCTTCGGCGGTATAGATGGGCGCAGTGGCTTCGTAGCCAGTCCAACCGGTGCTGCGCCACTGCCCGGCGCGCTGGTCGAGATCGACCGGTTGAAACTGCGCCAGAATGTCGGCCGCACGATCCGCCTGCTCTTCGGTCGCCGCATCGATACTGAGCAGATAGCCGCCACGGCGCACCGCTTCCGAATACATGCCGGCGTCATCGCTGTGCTGATCGCTGCTGAAAAGCGACCGGAAAAAATCACCGATGCCCCAGCGCTCCCCCTCAGCTGGCGCTGCACTGCGCTCACCCAGTGCCTGCTGCCTTGCATCGGCACTTTCGCCGGCCGGACTGAGCTTCACATCGGCGCGCGTAAAGCCCTCGTTGAACAAGGCATTCATCGCAGACTGGGCGTCGCCATAGCGATCAAAAATGGCGGCTACAGTTTGGTTCATCTCTGCCTCCTGCAATGGGCATGGACGATGCCATGCGGTTGATCGTCTGTCGTCAAGCGTCTTTGGCTGCGTGATCGGCATCCGCTTCGGGAGCATCGGCTACAGCAAAGCGCTCGATGCTGGCGTGTTCGCTGCGTAACACCACGCTCGCTGATACCGGTACGGTCTGGCTGCGTGCGGTGATGCGTATCTCTTCCTTCAGCCGCACGCGCTTTTGCACGACCAGCACTTCTTCCAGCACCGGGATCACCAGCGTCGCGCCTTCATGGCGTTGCGTCGGTGGCTCGCCATCGACCCACACATCGCACGTCACATGTTCGATCTCGAGTTGCTGGCGCTGCACGGTGTCATCGACGCGCCAGGTTTCTTCGGACACAGTCTTGTGCACGCGCACGCCGGCGCCGCTGTCCACCGTTCGCCGGCCCAGCACCAGTGCTTCCTTCACCAGCGGAACATGCAGCATGTGAGCCTTGCCTTCGTCGGTTTGCGTGGCCATGCGGTTTTGAATTCTTTACAACGCATCGGTTCCCCGCACGGACAGACTTCGCTGAACTTCCATACGCGCCGGCTTCTCTCATCAGGCAGCGCTTCAGCACGGCGTCTTATTCAGGAGGAGTTACGATGGCGACCATCATTGCGGGGCACTTTGATACGAATGACGCCGCAGACGCGGCCGTGGCAGCCTTGCGCGCCGCCAGCTTTCCGGCAGGCCAGATCAGCTGCTTTTATGTCGGGCCGGCCGGACAGCATTCGCGCTACCGGCTCGGCGGCGATCATGACAAATCACCCGGTGCAGAAGACAGTCCGCGCGGCACGATGGCTGGTGCTGCCACCGGCGGGCTGGTGGGCGTTGCGATTGGTGCTGCCACCGCGCCGGTGACGGGGCCGCTGGGCGCCATTACAGGCGGCCTGGTTGGTGCGCACATCGGCAATCTGGTGGGTGCACTGGGCACGATGAAGGATGGCGATGCGCAGCAAGCCAAAGGCGCGACACTGCGGCATGCCGGCTTCATGGTGGCAGTGAGTGCACCGAACCCTCAGTGCGAGCAGAAGGCGATGGCGGTATTGCTGCAGCATGGCGGGGTCGAGCTTGAGTCCGGCGTCGGCCATATCGTGAATGGTGACTGGCGCGATTTCGATCCGGGCGAACCGCCGCATCCGTTACCAACGCAGCAGACAAAACAAGCACCGCCGTCGACAGGTCTGTCGAAGCCCGCCTCGTGAGGCAAGAACGCGAACCGGATCAACGAGCGGACACCCGCATCTAGATATCGACCGGGTCCACTTCCAGTGACCAGCGCAGGCGCGATTTCTGTTCACGCAGGGCGGTGAGCCAGGGCTTCAGGAAAGCCTGCAGCTGGGCGCGTGAGTTGGATTCGATCAGCAATTGCGCGCGTTCGACACCGGCGACGCGCGTGATCGTCATCGGCACCGGATCATTGAGGACGATGCCTTCGCACGGCATCAAATCGCGCGCAGCCTGCAGGAAGTCCAGCGCCACCTGCAACTGTTTCGCCTCGGCGCGCAGCAAAGCCTGGAACATGAAGGGCGGCAAACCGGCACTGCGGCGCTCGGTCAGCGTCGCTTGCGCAAAACCGGGGTAGTCGTGCGCGAGCAATGCACGGTACAACGGGTGCGTCGGATAGCGGGTTTGCACCAGCACTTCGGCGCGGCGATCTGCGGATCCCGCTGCGGAAGCTGCTGCGGAATTTGCTGCGGAATTTGCTGCGTCGTCGCCGGCGAGGGCGGCACGTCCGGCGCGACCGGCGACTTGCATCAATTGCGCAAACAGGCGCTCGCCGGCGCGATAGTCCGGCGAAAACAATGCCGTGTCGGGATTGATCACACCGACCAGGGTCAGCCGCTGAAAGTCATGGCCCTTGGCCACCATTTGCGTGCCGAGCAGGATGTCGACGTCGCCGCGATGCACCGCGTCGAACGCGGCTTGCGCACTGCCCTTGCGACGGGTCGAATCGGCGTCGATGCGCAGTACCCGCGCTTGCGGGAACAGTGCCTGCAAATGCTCTTCGACACGCTGTGTGCCACGGCCCAGCGGTTGCAGGTCCACATTGCCGCAGGTCGGGCACGACGACGGTATGCGCAGTTCGAGGCTGCAGTGATGGCAGCGCAGCCGGCGCTCCGGCTTGTGCAGCACCATGAAAGCGGTGCAGCGACGGCAATCGCTGATCCAGCCGCAGGCATCGCAATGCATCACGGGCGCATAGCCGCGCCGGTTCAGGAACAGCAAGGATTGTTCGCCACGCTCCAGCCGCGCGCGCAAGGCCGTAAGCAAGGGGGCCGACAAGCCATCGGGCGCCTTGTTGATTTCCATGTCGATCAGGCCGACACGCGGCAACTGTGCATTGGCGGCCGCGCGCTGCGTGAGGTCGAGCCGGCGATAGCGGCCGGTGGCCGCATGCTGCCAGCTCTCGATCGACGGTGTGGCCGACCCGAGCACCACCGGAATGTCCAGCTGCCGCGCACGCCAGACGGCAAGATCGCGTGCCGAGTAACGCAAGCCCTCTTGCTGCTTGTACGACGGGTCATGCTCCTCATCGACGATGATGAGCCTGAGCGCCGGCATGGCTGCCAATACCGACAGCCGCGTGCCGAGCACGATGGCGGCATCGCCATGATGGGCGGCGACCCAATGGCGCAAGCGCTCGCCCTCGGCCAGCTGGCTGTGCAGGCTTACCACCTGCAACTGCGGAAAGCGCGCGCGCACGCTGCCCTCGAGCTGAGGCGTGAGATTGATTTCGGGCACCAGGATCAGCACCTGTGCTGCCTGGCCGCTGGCTTTTGCGCGCTCGATCACGCTTTGCGCAGCATGCAGGTAAACCTCGGTCTTGCCACTGCCGGTCACACCGAACAACAAGTGCGCGGCATAGCCCTGAGCCGCCGTGATCGCATCGACCGCCGCCTGCTGGCCGGCGTTGAGGGTGGGTGCGGCCGACGCACTGGATGCGTCCACCGCGACGGTCGATGCAGATTTGACCGATTTGGCTGATTGAGTGGATTTGGCGGATTTGGCAGGCCTGGCCGCGGTGGATGGGCTGGATGGGCTGGCTGAGCTGAGCGCTGCCGCGCGCTTTTTCAGTGCGCGATCGAGCGCGACGGTGGACGCGGTGCGCAAGCCTTTCGGCAAGCAGGGCAACATCACCTCGCCCAGCGGGCGCTGGTAATAATCGGCAGCGAAGCGGCACAGCGCGAGCCAGGCCGGTGACAGCGGCGGCAATTGCGTGCGCAACGCCATCACATCGCGCAGCTTCGATGCATCGACATCCGTCGCATGGCCGACGGCCGTCACCACACCCACCACCTCGCGGTGGCCGAAAGGCACCAGCGCCAGCTGCCCGACCTGAGGCTCGGCCTCATCGTCCGCGCGCGCTGACCAGCGGTAGTCGAACTCCGTGTCCAGCGGCGAGTCCAGCGCGATTTTGACGATGCGACCGCTCACGACTTAATGTAATTCCTCAAAAGTGTGGCTAAGCTCTGGTCCCGCAAGGCCTTTTTCAGCTATCCACAAATTCTGTGGATAACTTTGTGTGTAACCGGGGCTTGACACGTGAAAACCCAGATTGTATGCGGCCCCGAACAAATTGCTCAACTGGAACGCAATAAGCGGACTTCAATGAAATCAACGACTTAGCCTGTGGGCAATCTTCTGCCAAAAAATATTTTGTTTTGTCTTCTAGCTGACTTGACAGGGGCGATTTTTGTGAATAAGTGCGGCCACAGGCACAGGTAGCGCTTGCACAAACCACCAATTCATGATCTCAACCCGACAAGCAGCGCTGTTCGGCGAGGATATCCACGGATTTCGGCGAAAGCTGTGGATATCTTTGTGAACAATGCTTTCTTGTGGGAATATTTTTGCGATGGCGATGGCAGCACTGTCAGCCGGCGTTTCGGCGGAGCAAGAAATTTCAATTGCCATTTCAATGACTTGCGAACATTTGTTCTTGTGCGCTTTTAAAAAAACGCGCAAGTCATTGATTCATCGTCGGTGCGCCAAGCTTGTGCATAAGTCCTGTGAAGACTTGACCGGCCGGCCAGATTGTGTTCCCTCAGAGGAATAATCTGCCCAGCCTGGCGACCAGCGATCAGGCGCGCATATCGCGGCTGATCTGATGGACGGCGTCGACCAGCGCGGTCACCGATTCGGGCGGCGTGAACTGAGAAATGCCATGACCGAGGTTGAATACGTGGCCACTGCCCGCGCCCGGCTTGCCAAAGGATTTCAGGGTCTTGTCAACTTCGGCACGGATTTGCTCGGGCTTCGCGAACAGCACGTTCGGGTCGAGGTTGCCTTGCAACGCGACCTTGTGGCCGACCAGCGCGCGCGCCTTGCCCAGATTGACGGTCCAGTCCAGGCCAACCGCGTCGGCGCCACTGTCCGCAATTTCTTCCAGCCACAGACCGCCGCCCTTGGTGAACACAATGCACGGAATCTTCACGCCCTCGTGCTCGCGCTTGAGGCCCTTGATCACTTCGCGCATGTAATGCAGCGAAAACGCCTGATAAATGCCGTCGGCCAGCGCGCCGCCCCAGGTATCGAAAATCATCACCGCCTGTGCGCCGGCGTCGATTTGCGCGTTCAGGTAAGCGGCGACGGCTTGCGCATTGACGCTCAGGATGTGGTGCATCAGGTCCGGGCGGTCATAGAGCATGCTCTTGACGTTGCGGAAGTCGTCTGAGCCCTTGCCTTCCACCATATAGCAGGCCAGCGTCCATGGGCTGCCGGAGAAACCGATCAATGGCACGCGTCCTTGCAGTTCGGTGCGAATTTGCGTCACCGCATCGAATACGTACTGCAGCTTGGCCAGATCCGGTGCCTGCAGCGCACGCACCGCCTGCTCGTCGCGCAGCGGATGCGCAAAGCGTGGGCCCTCACCTTCGGCGAACGACAGGCCGAGGCCCATCGCATCGGGCACCGTCAGAATGTCGGAGAACAGAATCGCCGCATCCAGCGCATAGCGGTCCAGCGGCTGCAGCGTGACTTCGGTCGCGAAATCCGGATTGGTCGCCAGCCCCATGAACGAACCCGCCTTGCTGCGGGTCGCACGATACTCGGGCAGGTAGCGCCCGGCCTGGCGCATCAGCCACAGCGGCGTGTATTCCGTGGGCTGGCGCAGCAGTGCGCGCAGGAAGGTGTCATTTTTCAGCGGGGCGAAAGAGCTCGGCATCCTGATCCTGAAGTGGCGTTTTCGGAAGGCCGTATTATCGCTGAAACCCCGGCGTGAACCTGATTTTTTACACCCCGCAGTGTCAACCTGATCATCACGCGCCGGCAGCCCGCACCTGGCTCAGGGCGCGATGATCAGTTCGACTTGGGCTTCCTTCAACAGCGCACGCATCGCGACCGGCGGTTCGGCATCGCAAAACAGCTTGTCGATCTGCGACAGGTGCGCCAGCCGCACCAGCGCTTGCCGGCCGAACTTGTCTTCATCGGCCACCAGCCAAACTTCGCGCGATTGCTCGATGATCGCTTGCGCGACCTTCACTTCACGCGGATCGAAATCGCGCAGCGTGCCATCGGGCTCGATGCTGGAAATACCAATGATGCCGATGTCGACCTTGAATTGGCGGATGAAATCCAGCGTCGCTTCGCCGACGATGCCACGGTCACGGCCGCGTACCACGCCGCCGGCGACGATCACTTCGCAGCCGGGCTGACCGGCCAGAATCGCGGCCACGTTCAGGTTGTTGGTCACCACATGCAGCCCGCTATGGTGGACCAGTGCGCGGGCGACTTCTTCGGTGGTGGTGCCGATGTTGATCAGCAGCGAACTGCCCGGCCGCACCCGTTGCGCGACTGCGGCCGCAATGCGGCGTTTGGCGTCGATATTCAAGACTTGGCGCTGGCTGTAATCGATGTTTTCGACCGAAGAAGGCAGGCCGACCCCGCCGTGGTAGCGCGCCAGCAGTTTCGCTTCCTCCAGCAATTTCACGTCGCGGCGCACGGTTTGCGGTGTGACCGCCAGTTGCTGCGCAAGCGCCTCGACCGAGACGGTGACCTGGCTGCGCACGGCTTCGAGAATGCGGCGCTGGCGGGGATTGAGGGTCATCGCGGGTCTCCGGATTGCTGGAAATTCATGATAAAAGTGAAAGAAGGAACAAAAACGAACCGATTTAATGTTCGAATTGTTGCTTTTTGTTCGTTTCCCGTCTATCTTTGATCGGGCATTATGTTCAGGTCACCCTGATTTGGCAATTTCCGCAGGCAAGCCCATCCGCTCCGACCTGCAGATGCCGGCACCATCCTTCGCTACCCGCGCGATGCTCCAAAGTTAGCACTGACTCACCTTTCGGATAGTCTGGTCTTCATGAGTTCACAGCAGGTTCTTGCTGCCGGGGTGCCAATGCCCGACACACCGACCACCGATGTCCTGGTCACCGATGTGCTCATCGTCGGCGGCGGCATCAATGGCGCGGGCATCGCACGTGACGCAGCGGGCCGTGGCCTGTCAGTGGTGCTGTGCGAAAAGGATGACCTCGCTTCGCATACCTCGTCGGCCTCGACCAAGCTGATCCACGGCGGGCTGCGCTACCTCGAGCATTATGAATTCGGGCTGGTGCGCAAGGCGCTGATCGAACGCGAAGTGCTGCTGCGCGCGGCACCGCACATCATGTGGCCCATGCGTTTCGTGATGCCGCATGACCAAGGGCAGCGTCCGGCCTGGATGATTCGCGCCGGGCTGCTGATCTACGATTTCCTCGCAAAACGCGAAATCCTGCCCGGCTCCGGCGGCATCGACCTGCGCCACCACCCCGCCGGCAAACCGCTGAAACCCGAATTCACAAAAGGCTTCATTTACTCCGACGGCTGGGTCGATGATGCGCGCCTGGTCGTGCTCAATGCACTCGATGCCGCCGACAAAGGTGCGCGCGTCTTCACGCACACACGCTGCGTATCCGCCACGCGTGTCGGCGACCATTGGCAAGCGACACTGCAGCGCGCCGACGGCGGCTTCGTGCAAGTCCAGGCCCGCGCGCTGGTGAATGCCGCCGGCCCCTGGGCCGCGTCCTTCCTCGAAGAGGCGATACACCAGCCGACCGGCAAGGCACTGCGGCTGGTCAAGGGCAGCCACATCATCGTCAGGAAGTTGTTCGACCACCCTTTTGCGTACATCTTCCAGAACCCGGATGGCCGCATCGTGTTCGCGATCGATTACGAACAGGATTTCACGCTGGTCGGCACCACCGACCTCGAGTATCACGGCGATACCAACCAGGTCGATATCGATGCATCGGAAATCGCCTACCTGTGTGAACTGACCCAACGCTACTTCGTCAAGCCGATCACGCCGGCCGATGTGGTGTGGTCGTATTCGGGCGTGCGGCCGCTGCTTGAAGATGATTCGGCCAATGCGTCCGAAATCACACGCGACTACAAGCTGGCGATGGATGACGAAGCAGCGCCGCTGCTGTCCGTCTTTGGCGGCAAGATCACGACCTTCCGCAAGCTGGCAGAGGAAGCGGTCGACATGCTCGCGCCCCGTCTGGGCAACCAGCGCCCGACCTGGACCGAACATGCGTGCCTGCCGGGTGGCGACTTGTATGGCGCACCGCAAAATCGCGCTGTGCTCGCGTACGACGCGTATGTGCGCCGCATGCAAGAACACTATGCATGGCTGCCGCCGAAGCTGGTGGCGCGTTATGTGCGTGCGTATGGCACGCGCATCCATGCGCTGCTGAAGGACAAGCGCGGTCTCGCGGACATGGGGGAGCTGGTTGCGAAAGATCTGTTCGCAACTGAAATCGAATATTTGGTAAAGAATGAGTGGGCGTCGTCAGGCGCCGATATACTGTGGCGTCGCTCCAAACTGGGACTGCATCTGCCGGCTGGCAGCGAACAGCAGATCGACCAGTGGATCGCCCGCACATACAAGAACAATTAGCAGCAACATTGCGGCAGCCCGGCGAGGCGACCGCACACGAGGAGACAACGTGCGTCTGGAACTGCAAGGCGTGACCCGCAAGGTTGGCGCCGAGACCCATCTGTACCCGACTTCGGTCACGCTGATGTCGGGTGCCATCAACGTGCTGCTGGGCGCGACACTGGCCGGCAAGACCACGCTGATGCGCGTGATGGCAGGCCTCGACCGTCCGACCGACGGCAAGGTGATCGCCGATGGCGTCGATGTCACCGGTGTGCCGGTGCGCGAGCGACAGCTGGCGATGGTCTATCAGCAGTTCATCAATTACCCGTCGTTGACCGTCTTCGAGAACATTGCGTCGCCACTGCGCATTGCCGGCCAATTGTCCGACGATGCGATACGCGCCAAGGTCCATGAGATGGCCGAGCGCCTGCACATCTCCAACTACCTTGATCGCTCGCCGTCGGCGCTGTCCGGCGGACAGCAGCAACGCTGCGCACTCGCGCGTGCGCTGGTGAAGGATGCCAGTCTGTTGCTGCTGGACGAACCCCTGGTGAACCTGGATTACAAGCTGCGCGAAGAATTGCGGCGCGAACTGACCGACCTGTTCTCGGCCGGCGGCACCACCGTCGTGTATGCGACCACCGAGCCACTCGAAGCATTGCAGCTGGGCGGCCACACGCTGCTGATGCATGAAGGCCGCGTGCTGCAACATGGCCCGACACTATCGGTGTTCAATGCACCGGTGTCGGTGATCGCTGCACGCACCTTCAGCGACCCGCCGATCAACCTGTTCGACGCAACGATCGTCAACGGCACCGCGCAACTGGCCGAAGGCATCGCACTGCCGCTGACATCCACCCAGCAAGCACAGCTGGCCGGCTACTCGCGCGTGCAACTGGGCTTGCGTGCACACAGCCTGCATGCCCAGGCGCGTGACGGCGATTACGCGTTGAGCGGCACGGTGGATCTGGCCGAAATCAGCGGCTCGGAAACTTTCGTACACCTGCATCGCGGCAGCCTCGCGCTGGTCGCGCAACTGCCGGGCGTGCATGAGCTGGCGCTGGGCGCGCAAGCGACCATGCATTTCCAGCCGGGCGACCTGTTCATTTTCAGCACCGATGGCGCGCTGCTGTGCGCGCCCGGCGTGGGAGCCTGAGATGGCGCGCATCGAACTCGCTGGCCTCGCGCACAGCTACAAACCGAATCCTTCGCAGCCCGCCGACTATGCGCTGCGTCCGATGAACATGCAGTGGGACGATGGCGGCGCCTATGCGCTGCTGGGCCCGTCCGGCTGCGGCAAGACCACGCTGCTGAACATCATCTCCGGTCTGGTGAAGCCCTCCCACGGCCGTGTGCTGTTCGACGGCAAGGACGTGACCGATTTGCCGACCGAAGCGCGCAACATTGCGCAAGTGTTCCAGTTCCCGGTGATTTACGACACGATGACCGTGGGCGAGAACCTCGCATTCCCGCTGAAGAATCGTGGCTGGAAACAAGCGGACATCGATCGCCGCGTAGCGCAGATCGCCGAGATGCTCGAACTGTCGGGTGAACTCAAACATCGCGCATCAGGCCTGACACCGGATGCGAAACAAAAGATCTCCCTCGGTCGCGGGCTGGTGCGGCCGGATGTGGCAGCCGTCTTGTTCGACGAACCGCTGACCGTGATCGACCCGCACCTGAAATGGCTGCTGCGGCGCAAGCTGAAAGAGATCCATCACGAGCTGAAGCTGTCGCTGATTTACGTAACGCATGACCAGATCGAAGCGCTGACCTTTGCCGACCAGGTGGTCGTGATGACCGAAGGCGAGGTGGTACAGGTGGGCAGTGCGCAAGCCTTGTTCGAAGCGCCGGAACATACCTTTGTCGGCTATTTCATCGGCAACCCCGGCATGAACCTGCTGCCGTGTTCGGCGAGCACCAGCGGCGTGCATCTGCCGGGCGTGCAAGCAACGCTGGCCGCACCGCGCGATATTCCGGCCGGCCGCATGACGCTGGGCATACGTCCTGAATATGTGGCGTGCATCGCGCATGCAGAGGCCGGCGCGCTGCCGGCGCGCTTGCTGAAGGCGCGCAATATGGGCACGCACTGGCTGGTGGAATGCCAGCTCGGTGAACACCGCATCGCGGCCAAGCAGCGCGAACTGCATGCGGCGAATGAAGGCGACGCCGTATGGCTGAAGCTGCCGCCCGAGCGTACGCTGTACTACGTGAACGACAAGCGGGTGGCATGAGATGGCAACGATGAAAACCCAGAACAACAAGGCCTGGTGGCTGGTGCTGCCGGTGATCCTGTCGGTCGCCTTCTCGGCCATCATGCCGCTGATGACCGTGGTGAATTATTCGGTGCAAGACATCCTCGGCCCGGACCAGGCCGTGTTCGTCGGTACCGAATGGTTCAAGGAAGTGATGCGCGATGAAGACCTGCACGCCGCCTTCTTCCGTCAATTGTGGTTCTCGCTCGCGGTGCTGACGATCCAGATCCCGCTCGGCATCGGCGTCGCGCTGACCATGCCTGCGCAGGGCTGGCGGGCATCGCTGTCGCTGGTGCTGGTCGCGCTGCCGCTGCTGATCCCATGGAACGTGGTCGGCACCATCTGGCAAATCTTCGGCCGTGGCGACATCGGGCTGATGGGCAAGCTGATCAATGATGCCGGCATCGACTACAACTACACCGGCAGCTCGATGGATGCGTGGCTGACCGTGCTGCTGATGGATGTGTGGCACTGGACGCCGCTGGTGGTGTTGCTGTGCTACGCGGGCTTGCGCGCGATTCCGGATGCGTATTATCAGGCAGCGAAAATCGATGGGGCATCGCGCTTCGCGGTGTTCCGCTACATCCAGCTGCCGAAGATGCGCAATGTGCTGATGATTGCGGTGCTGCTGCGCTTCATGGACAGCTTCATGATTTACACGGAACCTTTCGTGCTGACCGGCGGCGGCCCCGGCAATGCGACCACCTTCCTGTCGCAGTACCTGACGCAGAAGGCGGTGGGCCAGTTCGATCTCGGCCCGGCGGCAGCGTTTTCGCTGATCTACTTCCTGATCATTCTGCTGTTCTCCTTCGTGCTCTATAACTGGATGCAGCGCGTCGGTACCGGAGACAAAACATGATGCGCTCAGGCTTGAGTCGCTTTTTCCTCGTTGCCTTCCTGGCCGGATCGCTGCTGCCGATCTACTGGATGCTGAACATGTCGTTGAAGACAAACGAGGAAATTCTCGGCGTGATGACGATGTGGCCGACGCAGCTGACCTTCGACAACTACATCACCATCTTCACCGACGAAAGCTGGTACAGCGGTTACATCAACTCCATCATCTATGTCGGCCTGAACATGGTGATGGCGGTGCTGCTGGCGCTGCCGGCCGCCTATGCGTTCTCGCGCTATTCCTTCCTTGGCGACAAGCACCTGTTCTTCTGGCTGCTGACCAACCGCATGACGCCACCGGCGGTGTTCCTGCTGCCCTTCTTCCAGCTGTATTCGACCTTCGGACTGATGGACACGCACATCGCGGTGGCACTCGCGCACCTGCTGTTCAATGTGCCGCTGGCGGTGTGGATCCTGGAAGGCTTCATGTCCGGCATCCCGAAAGAGATCGACGAGACGGCCTACATCGATGGGTACAGCTTCCCGAAATTTTTCGTGAAGATCTTCCTGCCGCTGATCAAGTCCGGTATCGGCGTCACCGCGTTCTTCTGCTTCATGTTCAGCTGGGTGGAATTGCTGCTCGCGCGTACGCTGACCTCGGTCGAAGCCAAGCCGATCGCCGCGACAATGACACGCACGGTGTCGGCCGCCGGCATGGACTGGGGCGTGCTGGCTGCCGCCGGCACGCTGACCATCGTGCCTGGTGCGCTGGTGATCTGGTTTGTTCGTCACTACATCGCGAAGGGTTTCGCGATGGGTCGCGTGTAAGGGGGCTGCGATGGCCAATGCATTTTCATGGATGGCATGGACGACCGAGATTGCGGTGTTCTTCACCAGCGTGGTGCTGATGCTGATCGGGATGACGATCTGGCAGATCCGGTCGCCCAGCATCGAGCGCAAGGGATGGCTGCCGATACCGACGACGCGCGGCGACCGCCTGTTCATCGGCCTGCTGACGGCCGCGTATATCAATCTTGCGTGGGCCGGCATCACCGACCTCACGCAATGGCTTGCAGCAGCCATCGGCTTCATCGTGCTGCTGATCTTGATGCGTTGGGGTTGAAGTAAGGGGACAACCTTGATTCATCCCGCTGCCGGCTTACTTCCCGCCGGTAGCGGATGGATGGTCCGGGAAGGTGCGAAGAGGAGACAAGACGTGAAATTCAAATTAAGCGCGATCGCCATCGCCGCCATGCTGGCCTCGGGCGCGTCCTGGGCAGACATGAAGGCCGCCGAAAAATGGGTAGACAAGGAATTCCAGCCGTCCACCCTGTCGAAGAAGCAGCAGTTGGACGAAATGAAGTGGTTCATTGACGCCGCAGCCAAGCTCAAGGCCAAGGGCGTCAAGGAAATCAACGTGGTGTCCGAGACTATCGACACGCACGTGTATGAATCGAAGGTGATGGCCAAGGCGTTCGAGGAGATCACGGGCATCAAGGTCAAGCATGACCTGATCCAGGAAGGCGACGTGGTCGAGAAGCTGCAAACCTCGATGCAGTCCGGTAAATCGATCTATGACGGCTGGATCTCCGATTCCGACCTGATCGGTACCCACTTCCGCTATGGCGCGGTGGAGCCGCTGTCGGACTTCATGGCCGGCGCCGGCAAGGAGTTCACGAACCCGGGCCTCGACCTGAAGGATTTCATCGGTATCAGCTTCGTCACCGGCCCGGATGGCAAGGTGTACCAGCTGCCTGACCAGCAGTTCGCGAACCTGTACTGGTTCCGTGCCGACTGGTTCGCACGCAAGGACCTTCAGGACAAGTTCAAGGCCAAGTATGGCTATGAGCTGGGCGTGCCGCAGAACTGGTCTGCGTATGAAGATATCGCGAACTTCTTCACCAATGATGTGAAAGAGCTCGACGGCAAGAAAGTCTATGGCCACATGGACTACGGCAAGAAAGACCCATCGCTGGGCTGGCGCTTCACCGATGCATGGCTGTCGATGGCCGGTACCGCCGACAAGGGCATCCCGAACGGCATGCCGATCGATGAGTGGGGTATCCGTGTCGCGGCTGACAAGTGCACGCCGGTCGGTGCGTCGGTCGCCCGTGGCGGCGCAACCAACTCGCCGGCCGCAGTCTATGCGCTGACCAAGTACATCGACTGGATGAAGCTGTACGCGCCGAAAGAAGCGATGGGCATGACCTTCTCGGAAGCCGGTCCGGTGCCGGGCCAGGGCCAGATCTCGCAACAGATCTTCTGGTATACCGCGTTCACTGCATCGATGAGCAAGGCCCCGGCCGTCAACAACCCGGATGGCTCGCCGAAGTGGCGCATGGCACCGGGCCCGCATGGCCCGTACTGGAAGGATGGCATGCAGAATGGCTACCAGGACGTCGGTTCCTGGACCTTCTTCAAGTCAACGCCGGACGAGCGCAAGGCAGCGGCTTGGCTGTATGCGCAATTCATCAATGCGAAGACGACCTCGCTGAAGAAGTCGATCACGGGCCTGACCTTCGTGCGTGACTCGGACATCCGTCACGAGTACTTCACGAAGAACGCCAGCAAGTACGGCGGCCTGATCGAGTTCTACCGCAGCCCGGCACGCGTGGCATGGACCCCGACCGGTACCAACGTGCCGGATTATCCGAAGCTGGCGCAGCTGTGGTGGAAGAACGTCGCGACGGCGGTCACCGGCGAGAAGACACCGCAGGCAGCGATGGACAACCTCGCGGACGAGATGGATAACGTGATGGGTCGCTTGCAGCGTGCCGGCATGAAGAGCTGCCCGCCGAAGCTGAACGAGAAGAGCGATCCCAACAAGTGGCTGTCCGACAATGCCGCACCGTGGAAGAAGCTGGCCAACGAGAAGCCGAAGGGCGAGACCATCGCCTATGACAAGCTGCTCCAGGCCTGGAAGGAAGGTCGCGTAAAATAATTTTGCGCACCGGCCCGGGACAGTCGTAATGGCCGTCCCGGGCTTTTTCTTTTTTGAGGCTCGCATGGCTGACCAATTCATCCTCGCTATCGATCAGGGCACGACCAGTTCGCGTGCGATTCTGTTCAACCGCAGTGGCCGCATTCACGGCATCGCGCAACAGGAGTTCCGGCAGATCTTTCCGAACCCGGGCTGGGTCGAGCACGATGCGAACGAGATCTGGCAATCTCAGCTGGCAGTGTCGCAGCAAGTGCTGAAAACCCATGGCCTGAGCGCGCAGGATATCGCGGCCATCGGCATTACCAATCAACGCGAGACCACGGTACTGTGGGATCGCCGCAGTGGCGAGCCGGTCGCGAATGCGATCGTCTGGCAAGACCGGCGCACGGCCGAATACTGCGACAGCTTGCGTGCGGCCGGTCATGCAGCGCTGTTCCGGCAAAAGACCGGGCTGGTCATCGATGGCTATTTTTCCGGCACCAAGCTGCGCTGGCTGCTCGACAATGTGCCCGGCGCGCGCGATCGTGCGCAGCGCGGTGAGCTGGCCTTCGGCACGGTCGATGCCTGGCTTATCTACAAGCTGTCCGGCCAGCACCTGACCGACACCAGCAATGCATCGCGCACGATGCTGTTCAACATCCATACGCTGGACTGGGATGACGAAATCCTGGCCCTGCTCGATATACCGCGCAGCGTGTTGCCGGCCGTGGTGCCGAGCAGCGGCATTGCCGCGCAGGCGGATGCGCGTTTCTTCGGCGCACCGATTCCTATCGCCGGTATCGCCGGCGACCAGCAAGCTGCCACGTACGGGCAGGCTTGCTTCCATCCGGGCATGGTGAAGAGCACGTACGGCACCGGTTGCTTCATTCTGATGAATACGGGTGCGGCGGTGGAGTCGCACAATCAATTGCTGACCACGGTCGGCTGGACCACCGGCCATGCCGATCCGCACAAGACCGATTACATGTTCGAAGGCGGCGTGTTCATGGGCGGCGCGACCATACAGTGGCTGCGCGACGGGCTGAAGCTGATTCGCGATTCGGCCGAGGTCGAAGCGCTGGCGGCATCGGTGCCGGACAGCGATGGCGTGACTTTCGTGCCGGCGTTTTCCGGTCTCGGTGCGCCGCACTGGGATGCGTATGCGCGCGGCACGATGCTGGGCATTACGCGCGGCACGCAGGGCGGCCATATCGCGCGCGCCGCGCTGGAAGGCATCGCATTCCAGACCGCCGATGTGATACGCGCGATGCAAAAAGATGCCGGCACACCGATCCGTGAGTTGCGCGTCGATGGCGGCGCCGCGCGCAACAATTTGCTGATGCAGTTTCAGGCCGACATCCTCGGTGTGCCGGTGGTGCGGCCGGCAGTGACCGAGACCACGGCACTCGGCGCCGGCTATCTGGCCGGGCTGGGGGTGGGCTACTGGTCAGCGCAAGACGAGATCGCCGCGCAATGGCAGGTGGAGCGTCGCTTTGAACCCATGATGGCGCCGGCCGAGCGCGACGCGCGGCTGGCGGTGTGGGAACGTGCGATCAGTCGCGCGTCGGATTGGGTGCAACACGGTCGGTGAAGCAGCGCGCAATAAAAAAGGCAGCCGAGGCTGCCTTTTTCTTTGGCCTGTGCAGCCAGTGTTGCGTCAGCGCTTGTTGCGCAGCTTCGCAATCGCGGCCAGCTGTGCGACCGCAATCGCCAGTTCCGCCTGCGCCACCGCGTAGTCGATGTCCGATTCGCGGTTGACCATCGCTTCTTCCGCCATCTTCTTGACCTGATTGGCCTTGGCTTCGTCGAGGTCCTTGCCGCGAATAGCGGTGTCAGCGAGTACGGTGACATTGTTCGGCTGCACCTCAAGGATGCCGCCGGCGACGAACACGAACTCTTCTTCGGCCTGACCCGACAGCTTGATGCGCACTGCGCCCGGTTTGATGCGGGTGATCAGCGGCGTGTGCTTCGGGTAGATACCCAGTTCGCCCGCTTCGCCCGGCAATGCGACGAACTCGGCCTCGCCGGCGAAGATCTGCTCTTCCGCCGAGACCACGTCGACATGAATGGTGTTTGCCATAGAAAGCCTTTGTCAGTATTCGATCAGCGCGATGCTGCCCGCCGGACGCGCCTGCGGGCGACAGCATTACTGAATCTTCTTCGCTTTTTCGATGGCTTCGTCGATGGTGCCGACCATGTAGAACGCCTGCTCCGGCAGGTGATCCAGTTCGCCGGAAGCGATCATCTTGAAGCCCTTGATGGTCTCCTTCAGCGGCACGTACTTGCCCGGTGCGCCGGTGAACACTTCAGCGACGTGGAAAGGCTGCGACAGGAAACGCTGCATCTTGCGCGCGCGCGCCACGGTCAGCTTGTCTTCCGGTGCCAGTTCGTCCATGCCGAGAATCGCGATGATGTCGCGCAGTTCCTTGTAGCGCTGCAGCGTGCCCTGAACAGCGCGTGCGGTCTCGTAGTGCTCGGGGCCGACCACGTTCGGGTCCAGCTGGCGCGAGGTCGAGTCCAGCGGGTCAACGGCGGGGTAGATACCCAGCGCAGCGATGTCACGCGACAGAACGACGGTCGAGTCGAGGTGGGCGAAGGTGGTCGCCGGCGACGGGTCGGTCAAGTCATCCGCAGGGACGTACACGGCCTGCACCGACGTAATCGAGCCCGTCTTCGTCGACGTAATACGCTCTTGCAGCTTGCCCATTTCTTCAGCCAAAGTAGGCTGATAGCCCACTGCGGAAGGCATGCGGCCCAGCAGCGCGGACACTTCGGTACCGGCCAGGGTGTAGCGGTAGATGTTGTCCACGAAGAACAGCACGTCACGGCCTTCGTCGCGGAACGACTCGGCGATGGTCAGGCCGGTCAGGGCCACGCGCAGACGGTTGCCCGGGGGCTCGTTCATCTGGCCGTAGACCATGGCGACCTTGGACTCGCCCAGGTTCTCCAGGTTCACGACGCCCGAATCGGCCATCTCGTGATAGAAGTCGTTGCCCTCACGGGTCCGCTCGCCCACACCCGCGAACACCGACAGACCGCTGTGGGCCTT
>JACCDN010622615.1_pt1 | contig 95512 bp, 96 predicted proteins | sample 7441691 | NCBI WGS metagenome assembly JACCDN01 (sample SAMN15323439, study PRJNA562643) | freshwater metagenome | isolation source: river surface water | place: USA:Blue River Watershed | collected 2017-08-16 | reverse complement strand
GTCTCTGACAGTGCGGTGATTGAAGCCATGAGCCTGTCCTTCAAACTCACCGCCAAAGAGGCCGAGGTGCTGTACTGGGTGGTCAAGGGAAAGACCAACAAAGACATTGGCGACATTCTGGGTAGCAACCCCATGACAGTGAAGAAGCACCTGGAGCGCATCTTTGTGAAGATGGGTGTGGAGACCCGCACCGCAGCGGCTGGTATGGCCATGACGCGGATACGGCAGTTGCATCCGCAGTTTGAAGGCTAGTGCCGCATTGCGTTGCCGCGCAGTATTACTTATGGAGCATCTGCTAGTTTCACGATCACCTTGCGCACACCCTTGGGGGGCGAAGGAAAGTCGACCAATACGGCATCAAACATGGCGGGTAAAACGCGGTTGGCCTTGAACCACGATTGCTCGTTGGTCGCTGTGCCTTCGTAGACCACTTTGCCAGTGGTCAGGTCGCGTATTTCCAGATGCACACGGGTCAGATAGACCTCACGTTCTGGCCACGGGGTCGCGTAGAACGGCCGCCCAAACCACATGCGTGGACGATTCCAATACGGGGGAGCATAAAAGGGTTCTGAGTAAGTTGGTGCGGCCTCGGACGACTCTGCCCCAATCTGAACGCTGTAGCGTGCGCCTGTGTCAACGCGGGTAAAACCGATCTTCTGCAGCGCGCCTTGCGCCATGGATTCCACCAGCGCTGCTTGTTCGGCGTCCTGGTCTTGCGACGGAAGGCGTTCGAATGTGAAGGTTCCTGCCTGCACAGGTGTGGATGCTGCGGAGTAGCTGCGCACATCGCTCTCTACCGTTGAAATCGTTGCGCAGCCAGTGAGCAACGTCGCCGCCGTGAGCACAATCGCTAAGGCTGCGGGTTTCAATCGGATATTGTTTGTAATCATCTGCCGTGCTCCAGTGGGTATCTTCGCATCATGATCTAGATGACCACAGGATTCAAGTTTATCCTTGTAAAGTTATGCAAGACAGGCGTTGCCAAGGAGGAGGCTGAATGATCTTCAAACGAGAATTTGGCACCGAAGACGCCGGGGCGCCTCAAGGGGTACACACGCCCTCCACTGTGGCAGCCACAGTGGCCAACATGCGGATACGTTAACGGGTCCGCAGTAAGAGGGGTGGGTGGGAGCGCGGTGTGGGCTGAATCAGAAGTGGTATTCGAGTCGCACCATAGGTGTCTTGGCAAATGCACCGCGACCTGCTGGGCCATCACTGTCGTTACCAAACTTGTTCTTCCAATATTGGTATTCGATGCCCACTCTGAAACTATTGGGCGTAGTCCCAACGGCACTGCTCAGGTCATACATGACTTGCATATCGATGAGGGTTTCAGCCGCACTGTCGCCACCAAATTCATTTTTTCCCTTGGCGGCGATGAAGTTGGCAAATCCTTCAAACGAGAAACCACTCCCCAACGGGATACCCCAAACGGCTCCCAGCATAGCGTGTGTGTCGTAGCTGTAGCGTGGTGTTGAAACCCCGCTGAAAGTGCTGTACGGCGCGTTGCTTTCCCACATGGCCAGCAGACTGATGTTGAGGAAGCCGGGCACATCCATCATCAAGGTGGGGCCTGCTACCACCATGCGCTTTTTAGAGTTGTAGCCGGCATCAGTTTTGGTGTTGTAGTCAAAACCGGTGGTGATTCCAACACCGCGTACGGGACCAAACTTGTAGGGTGATCCGCTGATCTTCTCAAGGTCCAGTGTGTTGCGGAAGACGATGTAGACCTCTTGGGCCCCATTGCCAGACCCGGCGGACGCTGGATCCTTGTTGTCGGACATCAGCATGTCAACGTTGAAAAAATTACTACCGTACTTGAAGCCGCTGACATGGTTCAGGGTAAGGATGTCTTTGCTGATGGCGCTGTTGTTGAACGGCTCGGCAAACTCGGTTCCATAGCGGTAGGCGATGGATGTGTCGCTAAAGGTTGCTGCCTGTGCCGACAGGGCGCATGTGAAAGCAGCGGTGCAAATTGCTGCGCGGGTAAACGTTGGGTGCATGTTGATCTTTTCCTTTAAAAGTGAAGAAGCTGTCTGGTCCGATGCAGCACCAAGCAAGTTGCGGGCCAGTCGGTGCGTGGCAGGTCGGGTGAGGTATCCACAGGTCTAGACAGCACTTGTTGTCCTGTGCGGTGTTGCCGGGCGGTGCATGAAATGCGCCTCGCAATGCTGCACTGCACCAAAAGTGTTCGATGGCTCACCAAAAGTGGGTAGCACCCTAATCTCTACGCGCGATTCATTGCATTTGGTGTGGCATGGAACGTGCGAAGCTGTTTGCCTAGTCATCAGCCTGACGCACCATGCAACAGCTCAAAGCCGGAGTACCTGTCGTCGCGAAAGACGTTTCACTTTCGTCAAGCCTTCTGCGGGCGTTGACCCTCAACGCGACGCCGACAGCATTGGAAGAAAGTGCCGCGTTTGGGAGGTGGTGGTTTGATCCTGAATCTGGTCAAATTATTCTGTCGGGTGTTGCCGCCCGCTATCTGAACGTTGAGTCCCTGCATCATCAGGGACTGGACAGTTGCTTTATCCACGTCGTGATGGATGACATGTTGCCGTTGCTGTCTCAGTTGACGGGTACCAGCCCCTGTTCCGCGACAAGTGACTTCCGTGTGATCAGCGCCAAGGAAGGAATGCGCTGGTTGCGAATGACTGCCTTTCCGGCTGATGCAATTGGGGCAATGGTAGTCTCAGGCATTGTGGTGGACGTGACGCCGCTCAAGCACGCAGCCATGCGTGAGCGCCTTGGCTTTGAACTAACTGAATTTTTGGTTGGCACCCATTCATTGGGCGATGCGATTACCAACATCATTCAACTGATATGCAAAAACTTGGGCTGGGATTGGGGGGCCTATTGGGCCGCGGAGCAAACCGCGCCAGAGACTACCCGATTGGTATGTAGCAACTTCTGGCACGACCCGGAATTGGATCTGGGTTCGTTTGGGCGGGAAAGTGCTTCGGCTTCGTTGTTGCCAGGTGAGGGGCTAGTTGGCAGTGTATGGCAGTCTGGAAGTCCGGACTGGGTGGAAGACATTGTCAACGACATGCGGTTTGCACAACGTACGAATGACCGCGAGTGCAAGCTGTGGTCCGGCTATGTGTTTCCGGTTACCTACGTTGCAGCAGATGGCCGCACGCACAGTCCGGGAGTGCTGGAATTCTACAGTTGCCTGTCGCGACAACCTGAAGCCCAGTTACCCAAAGTCTCCACCACCATCGGGGCGGTCATTGCGCAGATGGCACAACGTCTCGAGCACGAGGCGACGATTCTGCATTTGGCGCAGGTTGATACCCTGACGGGCCTGTCCAATCGAAACCACTTCCATGCACTGGTCACTGATGCCTGCGCTTCGGCGGCCCGGCAAGGTGCGGTGTTTGGGCTGGCATTCATCGATCTGGATCGTTTCAAGCCCATCAATGACGCATTCGGGCACGAAGCGGGCAATCAGGTTCTCACCGAGTTCTCGCAACGACTGCTGGCTTTAGCACCGGACGGAGCCAGAGTGGGTCGACTGGGTGGCGATGAATTTGCGCTCATGATTCCACCACATGCGCTGCCTGATGCGGCAGGTTTGATAGAGAGTGTTTTACGTGCAGCGCGGACACCATTTGTGTACGAGGGCATAGAAGTAACAGTTTCTGCCAGCGTTGGCGTAAGCACCTACCCGCAATGTGGCGAAACGTGTGCTGCTCTGCTCCAAAGTGCCGACGCTGCGATGTACCGTATCAAAAATAATGGGCGTGACGGATCACACTTTTCTTCACTCAGCAACACGCATGCGCTCGCGCAACAGCAAACGTCTATTGCGCAGCGTCTTTCTCTCGAGACGGACTTGCACCATGCGTTGCAAGGTAATGAGCTGTATGTGGTCTACCAGCCGATCTTTGATGTCTCGCGCAATGCGTTGGAATCGGTGGAGGCACTGGTACGCTGGAAGCGCCAAGATGGAACTATGGTCCCGCCAGATGTTTTCATCCCGATTGCCGAGCAGAGTCAACTGATTATCGAAATCGGCAAATGGGTGGTTGAGCAGGCATGCAGAGATTTGGCCGCCTTGCGAATCGAGGGGCTGGGCAATCTCAAGCTACATGTCAACATGGCTGCGTCGGAATTCACCAACAAGTGTTTGCCGGGCGCACTTTTTGCACAGGTCAAGGCATTCAATCTTGACCCTAGTTGTCTGTCTCTGGAACTTACGGAAGGCATGTTGATGCGCAGACCCGATCAGGTCATTCCGGTGATGCGCGCACTACGGCAACTCGGCTTTGGCATTAGTTTGGATGATTTTGGAATGGGGCATTCTTCTCTTGCGCTCCTGAAGAATCTGCCAATCTCGTCTCTCAAGATTGACCGGTCTTTTGTACGAGATGTGTCGCACCAGCGCAATGACCGTGCAATTGTCGAGACTATTGTGGACTTGGGCTGCCACTTGGAAATGGATGTCATTGCAGAAGGGGTGGAAACGGCCCAGCAACTCGATGTATTGCGTCAGTCTGGTTGCTACTTGATTCAGGGGTACCTACTTGCACGGCCAATGACGCTTGCCGATTTGCGTGCCACTTATTGTTCCCGGACATAGACGTCTGGTGCAGTCAATTTCATCATTTATAGGGAGCAACTCATGTACCTTGCAGTTACAGACCGTTCCGTTAGGACCTTGCGCAATGTTGAACCAGAGCACTCTGGCGAGGTATTTGCGGCGCTTATCAATTTGTCAGGTCGTCGCCGATTTACTTCCCAGCGCGTGGTCCTGTATGCAGTGCTTGCCGCCAACGGTCATGCAGGTTCGCTCGAGACTGCGGCTGATGCTTTGGCAATGTTTAAAGAGGCTCACACGACCCTGGTAAAGGGCAACAAGGATTTGCCAGGTGTTTTTGGCATGCCTTTGCGCGATGCATACTTCGGCGCGTTGCGCGGTGACGAGAAAATTCAAGAATTCATCGCACTGGCAGATCGGGCCTTGTTCGCAATCCAAAGTGGTTGGCAGCGTCAGATCCCCGTTCTGTTGGCGCAACTGGTGGAAGCATCTACCGCGCTGTTGGGCACACTCAATAGTCTGACCACGATTCATGAGCAGGAAGCGCGAACGCATGCACAACAGATGGAACAGCAACTCAAGGGTGCAATGCAAGAAATTAAAACGATTTCAAAACAGGCGCTGGTTGTGGCTATGAATGCACGAATTGCTGCTGCACGCGCCGGCTCTGCGGGCAGAGAGTTTGCGGTAGTGGCGACGGAATTGATTGCGATTACGACTGATATTGAAACGATCCTGCACGGTGCCATGGCAAGGACGAACTGACTAGTTTTGTACCTACGTCAGAGCCTTTACATAAAGGGGGTCAAACGCATAGCGCTGGATATCGCCCAACGTAGGTGATATTCCTGCCCACAGCACGAACACCTGGCCTGGTAAATCCAACGTCTGCTCTAACTGCCGGCACAGCATGTAGCGCGCGTCGTCATTGAGACTGGGCAATTCGACAAATAGCACGTAGCATCGTCGGTAGGGAAACTCGGCCAGCACTTTACGGACCAACCATGCGCGCGTTACGGCTTTGCATCGTGCCAAGTCAGACAGCGCCTCGCCCTTTTCAAAATCGTTCAGGTCGTGCCGTGCAATGGACTGGAAGAGTGGTGATTCTGTCAATTCGTCCCACGCCCTGCTCTCGGCGCTGTCAGCTTCGCGCAACCGCTCTCGCCACAGTTTTAAAGTTCGTTCGTCAGGGTGTCCCGCACTTACGCTCTTCTCAAGTGCGCGCACTGCGGTGCCGCAGGCCCACCACCGGTTTGCGACGCTTTGCTCAAACAATTGCTCTAGGCATGTCATGCGAGCGGCATGGTCTCCTTCGGGTAGGCAGTTCACCTTGCCGCGTAGCGCCGCAGCGTGCCCAGGAGAAAGCTGAAGCGCCCGTTCGTAGTATGTGAGAACATCTGCATGGGCGTCTAGTCGACGGTGCAGATCGCCTAGTTGTGTCATCTCGTCCGCATTGTTTCTCCGGATGCTTGCTGTGAGTGTGTCTATTCCGATCTGCACACGGCTGAGGTAAGCATGATGTAGTTTCCAATCACTGGCGTTGTCGCGGCACCATTCTTTATCCAGGCGTGCTACCCAATCTGCAGCTCCAGATCCTAATAAGTCCAGCGCGGGTCGGGCTGACCAAACAGGCAAGTGCTTGCTGGCGTGCAGTGCTTCCAGGCGGTCTCGCAACACAGGATGGGTATCTACTTCGTCACTGAGTTGAATTAGTGTTTGCCGCAGCGCCTGCCCGGCAAATTCCTTAGAAACCGGTTGCGTCAGCAACGTGCGCATGGCTTTAAAGGGCCCTATGGGCCGCACGCTGCTGAGAGCTGCGCTCCAGTGCAGTGGCCAGAACTCGGTGTTGAGCCACTGGCCCTTGATTGAAATTTCGGTGAGTGCGGCACCGGCCACGTCACGCCCCAGTAGTTTTCCAGCAATGCGGTCCGCTTCAAATTCGTCTTGTCTTGCCAGCGCAAACGTTTTTGCCATAAAGCGCGGGAAGTACCATCGCAAAAAAGTCTGCGTTGCCGAGGCAACGATCCCCGTGTCGTTGCGCATACCTTGCTCAAGCCGCGTCCAGCTGCGGCGGGTACGGTATATCCATGCGGCAAACTTTCCATGGCCACCGCGCAAATGGCCGTATTCGTGTGCCAAAACGGCCATAAAGCGCGGCTTGTCTACGGCAAGCAAGAGTGGCAGACCAATAGTGAGGTAATTGGTGGACCCGCCAAAAATGCCCAAGCGCGGAATCTGGCTGATGCTTGCATTGAAGCTCCCGTCCAGCAGAACGTGGTCAATGGGCGGGCCCTTGATCTTTTTGCGGATACGTCGCAGTGTCTTGAAAAGTGACGGTGCGTCTGCTTCAGTCAACTGAAACCCTGATGGCGCTTCAACTGGACACCACAGTGCATGCATGCATGTCCACAGCAGGCCACCTGCGGTAAAGACAAGAAAAACATGCAAGACCCTGAACCCATGGTGTGCCCAAGAATGGAAAGTCCACACGGTCAGGCCAATGCCAATCGCCAGGCAGCTGATCACCCACAGGTAGCCGAGAGCGGCGAACAGCGCCACGCTACGGCGATAAGTGTCACTATCGTCGGCGCTTGCCTGTTCACTGATTCGTACCAAGTGGATGAAATCTGCCCGATTCACAACTACCCCTCTGATAGGCAGTTATCTTATCCTTCATCCGCTGACCCATCGGGATACTAGGGTGTTGTGTGAGCGGTTCGATCGCACAGTGGCGAGATTTAAGCCGCGAGCATGCCTTCCCAAAGAGGTTCTAGCTGGGCCCTTTCAGTGGGTTCAATTCGCTCAGCAAGCAGCATGCACTCGCGCTGCAGGTCCTTTAAACGGAAATCGAGTTCCTTGCGGGCCATTGACACCTCGGCGCGCTCGGCATCTGACAGCGCGGAATGGGATAGTCCCCAAATGCCCAATGCGTTCCAGGCCACACGCAAGCGGCCCAGGCGTTCGAGTGCTGTATGGATGATTGCTATGTGCGCACCCGTGCGCTCTTGATCCTTGAGTTCTGAACTGAGTCGGAACGCTGTCTGTATGCGTTGGCCAATGGTTTCCAATGGTGAAACATCGTCCGTTTGGTCTGTGAGTGATGGGATATCTTCCTTTGCACTAACGGCCATGTTGTAGATGGGGCTCGTCCACAGTGGATCAAATTCTCCTGGCAGTACCCGCAATGCAAAACTGGCACGCGCCAATGGCGACTGTGCGCCGCGCATGACTCCGAGCGCCGCTTCCACAACGGCCAGCATGCGTCCCATGGGTGATATTGCATCGCCTTGCAAGCGTGCTGGGTAACCTGCACCATTCAGTCTTTCGTGGTGCTCGCCAATTGCGCGGCTGATCGCCTTGGGGTAATCCGTTGTGCTGTCCAGTAATAGTTGGGCAACCCGGGGATGGACGACTAAATGCTTGTGTCCCAGCAGGTCCAGCGGCGCGCTCCGGTCTAAGTACAAGGGCTGAATATAGACTTCGCCAATGTCGTGCAGCAAGCCCGCGATCATTGCCATGCGTATATCGACACCTGCGCTTTGGGTCTTTGCCAGTGCGCCAGCCAAGGCCATCGCCTGAACAGCGTGCGGAAGCGTCTCCGGACGCGTCGCCAATGCTGTGGTGAGCAATAGTTGCGCCACAGAATGCAGGGGAATGCGCTTGAGCTCATTAGTAAGCGAACCACTCCATGGGCGCAAAGCCTTAGCCAAAGAACTCCCATCATCCAAAAATTGGGTAAGTTGTTCATGGAGACTGAATAAAGTGACGCCGTCTTCTGCCTGCAGGCAGGATTCCAAGGGGGACTGAAGCTTTCGTTCGAGCAACCGCTGTTGCAAGGCGACGGATACCGGTTGCCCCTTGGACCACAGCTTGAGTCCCTTTACATCGACAATATCCTGCGATGCAACGATGGAAAAGGATTCACTGGCCTGAACAATTGCATTGAGCAACTCAGGACTGGTGTCACTACCGACCGATTGGATGGCATTCATTTCACGCTCCCTTGGGACATCTATGGCCCTTCGCGTTACATTCTTGCACACGAGAATGGGACGCGCAATGGCGATAAAAGGTATATCGGCACGGTGTGCCAGAACTACACGCAAGTTGATAATTGACCTGTTAGCAGCCACAACGAGAGCTCCCGCCATGGCCCAATACACGACAAGCATTTTGTGGCAGCGCGACAGCGCGCTGTTTGTTGACAACCTCTACAGCCGTCGCCACCTATGGCAATTTGATGGCGGTGTCGTTGTACCGGCATCATCCTCACCCCATGTAGTGCGAGTGCCTCAGTCAGACCCGGTGGCGGTTGACCCTGAGGAGGCATTTGTCGCGTCCCTGTCGAGTTGCCATATGTTGTGGTTTTTGGATTTTGCGGCACGCGCGGGCTGGGTGGTAGAGCAATACCGTGACGTGGCTGTTGGCATCATGGGGCGCAATGCTGATGGCCAATTGGCCATGACCCGGGTAACGTTGCGGCCCGATGTGCAGTTTGCGATGGGCGCAATACCTAACCAAAGGGAGTTGCAAGACCTGCACCACCGCGCACATGCGTCGTGCTTTATCGCGAACTCCGTCAAGACAGAAGTATTGTGTGAGCCGGTCTTTGATGGCGTCCTCGAATGAGAAGGGAGTCGCTGCCAAGGTGGCGCTGTCCACGTTTAGGCGGATTGCCCAAATAACGCATCTCATTTTGTAAGAATTCAGTCAGAATCAAGTCATATGCTGCATTGCAACATGACTAATTCAATGTATTTGGGCCTGGATGATTTGATGCATGACTTGTATCAGGCACGGCGCGACAGTGATTTGGGAAAGCTGGCGCTCATTGCCTACTGCGACGTTCGTTGTTGGGCGCGCCAGGCTGGTGAGTTCGCCATTGCGGAGCGATCCACGGCGATGTTCACGGAGCAACCCCACGCAAGTCGCGAAGAGTTCTTGAACCAGATCGACCAGTTAATGGGCGAGTTGACAAAGGCCAAATGTCGCTTGGACCAGGATGCATCGACAATGTTTTGCGACCCGGTGCAGGGCGTGTGTGCCACTATTGCCACCGCCTGAGGTGTCGCGGGTCTAGGTTCCACGTTCACCGCCTCTTCCACGATGTCCTCCATGCCCACCTTGCGACGCGTCGCAGCCTCGTTGGCAGTGTCTGTATACCTGTTGTTTCCAGTTAGTGGAGTGTGTGGCTCTGCCCCATGGAGCTTCGGTGTGTATGGTGGCCAATACTATGACACTGAACCAGCGGGACTGGTCAACGGAAATGCCACATTCCTGAACCAATACATGCTTGCGATCACCGCGAGTAAGACGCTCTGGGAATCGGAGTCTCTTCCGCTGTCGCTGGAGGTTGACGCGATGCTGGGCCAGCAGTTCGGTCTGCATGCGCTCAATGAAGTGGCTGTGGCACCGGTAGTGCGCTGGAGCAGCTTTCCCTGGAACAGCCTATTGCAAACCAGTTTGCGCTTGGCCCCATTGGGCTATTCCTACACAAGTGCTGTGAGCCCTTTGGAGCGCGGCCCCGACGGTAATGGCAGCCGCACTTTGAATTTTTTGATGATCGAGCTAGCGTTTTCACGGCCCGCCGACAAATCTGAGGAAGTCTTTGTGCGCCTGCACCACCGGTGCTCTATCTATGACCTGCTGAACAATTACGGCGCAAATGGAGAAGACTTTCTGGCTGTGGGCTACCGCAAGCGGTTCTGAACCGACCACCACCAGCGCATTCGAACCCATCCGGGTTTTGGGATACGCCACTCGGCGTATTTCACTTCGCGCGATCCCCCTCTAAAGTTAACCCATCGATACGCAAAACAGCTCGCTCTGAACTGTGGCGCATATCGAAGCTGGTTTTCTTTAACTTTGGAAGGTCAACACACCCATGCAAGTCACGAACTCACGTCGATTCACGCTGAAGGCACTCACCGCTGCCGTCGCACTCACTACGCTGTCCGCTGTGCCAGCATTTGCTGCTGACACCATCAAGGTCGGCATTTTGCACAGCCTTTCTGGAACCATGGCCATCTCTGAAACCGTGTTGAAAGACACCGTGCTCATGGCCATTGATGAAATCAATGCCAAGGGTGGCGTATTGGGCAAGAAGCTGGAACCCGTCGTGGTTGACCCAGCGTCCAACTGGCCCCTGTTTGCAGAAAAGACCAAGCAGTTGCTGGGTCAGGACAAAGTCTCCGTCATCTTCGGATGCTGGACTTCCGTGTCCCGCAAGTCCGTTTTGCCAGTTGTTGAAGAAATGAATGGTCTCCTGTTCTACCCCGTGCAGTACGAGGGCGAAGAGCTGTCCAAAAACGTGTTCTACACCGGCGCTGCACCGAACCAGCAAGCTATTCCTGCTGTGGACTACCTGATGAGCAAAGAAGGCGGCGGCGCCAAGCGTTGGGTTCTGTTGGGCACAGACTATGTGTACCCACGTACCACCAACAAAATCCTGCGCGCTTACCTGAAGAGCAAAGGCGTGGCTGAGAAGGACATCGACGAGAAGTACACACCGTTTGGCCACTCTGACTATCAAACCATCGTCGCTGATGTGAAGAAATTCGCAGCCGGAGGCAAGACAGCCGTGGTGTCCACTATCAATGGTGACTCCAATGTGCCGTTCTACAAAGAGCTGGGCAATGCTGGCTTGAAGGCTAAAGACGTTCCTGTGGTTGCGTTCTCTGTGGGTGAAGAGGAGCTGCGTGGCGTGGACACCAAGCCGTTGGTGGGCCATCTGGCTGCATGGAACTACTTCATGAGCATCAAGAACCCCGACAACACAGCCTTCATCAAGAAGTGGTCTGACTATGCCAAGGCCAAGAAGTTGCCTGGCTCTGACAAACCTTTGACCAACGACCCCATGGAAGCGACCTATATCGGTATCAACATGTGGAAGCAAGCGGTTGAAAAAGCCAAGTCTACTGATACAGACAAGGTCATCGCTGCGATGGCTGGCCAGACTTTCAAGGCACCAAGCGGTATTGTGAGCAAGATGGATGAAAAGAATCACCACTTGCACAAGTCTGTGTTCATCGGTGAGGTGAAGGCTGACGGTCAGTTCAATGTGGTGTGGAAGACTCCAGGCCCTGTGAAGGCCAAGCCATGGTCTCCGTTCATCGAAGGCAACGACAAGAAGCCTGACGAGCCAGTCAAGAAGTAAGTAAGAATCGGGCTAGGGTGGGCCGCCATTGCCGAGCAGGCGATGGCGGCCTTTTACAAGACTACGGAGAAACTGGCGGATGCCAAAAAGATTACACCAGTTGCTTGTGGCGGTGCTGCTGTGCGCAACCACGCATGCCCATGCACTCACGCCTGATCAGGCCAAAGCCATTGCGGTCGGCGACGGAGACACGCGCATCGAGGCACTGCGTGCTGCGGTCGCGGGAGCCGATGAAAAAACAGTGCTGTTCATTCAGGCGCTATCTGACGATGCCGTCAAGGTGGTGGCCGGCGTGCCAGTTATCGTAAAAGACAGCAAAGCTGTAGATCCTGTTAGCGGCACTGAAACCGCATTGCCTGATACAGCTGAAGATGTGATGAATAACAACCGCATGCGCGGTGAAATTGATACCGCGATGGCATCGCTCAAATTGCTGTCGACGGATCCAGCGGTGCGTCGCGACGCAGTCAAAACCCTTCAAGGCGAAGTCGACGAAAGCAAATTACCCCTGCTGGACAAGGCCTTTGCACAAGAAACCGTGCCCGATATCAAAGATCGGTTGGGCTTGTTGCGCGCGGCGGCCTTGCTAACCAGTTCAGATGTCGCCAAGCGCTTGGCCGCAGCCGATGTACTTGCCAGCAGCTCACAGGCAGCCACTAAAACGCTTCTATTGGAGCGCATCCAAATGGAATCGGATGGATCGGTCAAGGCAGCACTGCAGCGCAGTTTGCGCAGTGTCGACGCGCGTCTGGCGTGGGGCGACCGGTTGGGCGCAATTTTTAGCGGCATCAGCCTTGGGTCCATTTTGTTGTTGGTGGCATTGGGGCTTGCCATTACCTATGGCCTGATGGGTGTGATCAACATGGCCCATGGCGAACTGATGATGATTGGTGCCTACGCGACCTATGTGGTTCAGGGTGTGTTTCAGAAGTTTTTCCCAGGTGCCTTTGATTGGTATCTATTGGCATCGGTGCCCGTTGCGTTCGCAACGTCAGCGCTAGTCGGTGCGGCGCTCGAGCGCAGTGTGATTCGATTTCTCTACGGCAGGCCGCTGGAGACCCTGTTGGCGACGTGGGGTATCAGTCTGATGCTGATGCAGGCCGTGCGGACGATCTTCGGTGCACAAAACGTCGGGGTTGAGAACCCGAGCTGGATGAGCGGCGGCGTGCAGGTGATGGGCAATTTGTCACTGCCGTACAACCGCCTCGTTATTGTTGGATTTGCTCTGGCCGTCTTGGCTGGCGTTGCGTTCCTCATTAGCAAGACGCGATTAGGACTGTTTGTGCGGGGCGTGACCCAAAACCGCCCGATTGCTAGTTGCATGGGCGTCAACACGGCCCGTATTGATACCTATGCGTTTGCACTGGGTTCCGGTATTGCGGGCCTTGCGGGTTGCGCGCTGAGCCAAGTGGGCAATGTGGGGCCGGACTTGGGCCAGGGTTATATCGTCGACTCTTTTATGGTCGTGGTGCTCGGAGGCGTTGGCCAACTTGCCGGAACGGTATATGCAGCGCTCGGCTTGGGCATTCTGAACAAATTCCTCGAAGGGTGGACTGGTGCGGTTCTGGCCAAGATTGCCGTTCTGGTGTTCATCATTATCTTTATCCAAAAACGACCCCAAGGCATTTTTGCCATGAAGGGCCGGAGTGCAGAAGCATGAGCACGTTGACACTTCCCTCTCGCGCACCACTACTAACCCGCAAGGGCTGGGCTGCGTGGCTTTCCGCTTTGATTGTGCTGTGTGCGCTGGTGCCGGTTCTCAATATTGTGGTACCTGCCAATAGTGTGTTCCACCTCAGTGATTTTGCGGTGGCCTTGGTTGCCAAGATCATGTGCTACGCCATTTGCGCGTTGGCCATGGATCTGATCTGGGGTTACACCGGTATTCTTTCCCTGGGGCACGGCTTGTTTTTTGCGCTGGGTGGTTATGCCATGGGCATGTACTTGATGCGCCAGATTGGTACCGACGGTAACTACAAGAGTAACCTACCCGACTTTATGGTGTTTCTGGACTGGAAAGAGCTGCCCTGGCACTGGATGCTGAGCGATAGTTTCATTGCAACCCTATTCCTGGTGGTGGCGGTGCCGGGAGTGGTGGCTTTTGTGTTTGGTTACTTCGCCTTTCGCTCGCGCATCAAAGGTGTGTACTTCTCCATCATCACACAGGCTATGACCTTTGCCGCCATGCTGCTGTTCTTTCGCAATGAAACTGGCTTTGGCGGCAACAACGGCTTTACAGATTTCAAACGCATTCTGGACATACCGATTGCGACGCCCAGCATGCGTATGACACTGTTTGTCATGACATCGGTCACGCTACTGTTGTTTTTCCTGATGGGTCGTTGGCTGGTCAATGCCAAATTTGGCCGGGTGCTCCAGGCTGTACGCGATGCTGAAACACGTGTCATGTTTTCGGGCTACAACCCGATCGGCTACAAGCTCACGATCTGGACCATATCCGCCATGATGTGTGGTGTGGCCGGTGCCTTGTACGTGCCCCAAGTAGGCATCATCAACCCCAGCGAAATGAGCCCTGCCAACTCCATCGAGATTGCCATTTGGGCTGCGGTCGGTGGACGAGCCACCCTGATAGGGCCCATCGTAGGCGCATTCATTGTCAACGGTGCCAAGAGTTGGCTCACGGTTGCATACCCGGAGTTCTGGTTGTACTTTTTGGGTGCCTTGTTCATTGGTGTCACGCTGTATTTGCCCAATGGCGTAGTGGGTCTGTTTAAGAAATTGAAGGGAGGGAAAGCATGACTCCCGATTTATTTGAACAAGGTGCGCAGCGGGTCGAAAAGCACCAGGCATTGCTAGCCACCAAGACTGGGCAAACGGAGTCTGGCGGGCGAGCGGCAGGCATCGGCCGTGTCGTGAAAGATCGCGAGGTCGATGTCACCCACGGGCGTATTCTGTATCTGGAAGACGTTTGCGTCAGCTTTGATGGTTTCAAAGCTATTAACAACCTGTCCATGGACATTGCACCTGGCGAGTTGCGTTGCATCATTGGCCCCAATGGTGCTGGCAAAACCACGATGATGGACATCATCACCGGCAAGACGCGGCCCGACAGTGGCACGGTATTTTTTGGCAGCACGATTGATCTGTTGCGCTATACCGAGCCCGAGATCGCGCAACTGGGCATTGGGCGCAAGTTTCAGAAGCCCACCGTGTTTGAGCAACTCAGCGTGTTTGAGAATCTGGAGCTCGCACTGCACACCAACAAGGGCGTGAAGTCGTCCATGTTTTTCCGCCTGGATTCGGCTCAAGGTGATCGCTTAGCCGAGGTGCTGCATACCATTCATCTGGCCGACAGCGTGGGGCGGCAAGCTGGCAATTTGAGCCATGGGCAAAAACAGTGGCTGGAAATTGGCATGCTGCTGATGCAAGAGCCCAAGCTGCTGCTATTGGACGAGCCCGTGGCTGGCATGACGGATGAAGAAACCGAACGCACGGCCGAGCTCTTCTTGACACTCAAAGGCAAGCACTCGCTGATGGTGGTGGAGCACGACATGAGCTTTATCCGCACCATTAGCGATATCGTGACGGTGCTGTGTGATGGGTCTGTGCTGGCACAGGGTACGCTGGACCAGGTTCAGGCCGACGAGCGCGTCATCGAAGTCTATCTGGGGCGCTAAACATGTTGTCTGTTAAGAACATCAACCAATACTATGGCGGCTCACACATCCTGCGTGATGTGAGTATTGAAGCCCATCTCGGCAAGGTCACTGTGATTCTGGGGCGCAATGGCGTGGGCAAGACCACGCTGCTGAAATCCCTCATGGGTTTGGTGCCAATCAAGACAGGTTCCATCGAACTCGATGGCAAAGCCATTCACAAGGCCACACCGTATGAGCGCGCCCGTGCCGGTATCGGGTTTGTGCCTCAGGGCCGTGAGATTTTCGGGCGACTCACCGTCGAAGAGAATTTACAGATGGGCCTGGCGTACAAAAGCGCCAACACGCCCATTCCACCCGAACTCTTTGAACTGTTTCCAGTGCTCAAGCAAATGCTGGGCCGCCGCGGTGGAGACCTGTCGGGCGGACAACAGCAACAGTTGGCCATTGCCCGCGCATTGGCTGCCAAACCGCGCGTACTGATTCTGGATGAGCCTACCGAGGGTATTCAGCCCAGCATCATCAAGGACATTGGCCGGGTGATTCGCATGCTGGCGGATCGGGGCGACATGGCCATCCTATTGGTGGAACAGTACTACGACTTTGCGCAAGAGTTGGCTGATGACTACGTCGTGATGGAACGCGGCGCTGTAGTGGCCAAAGGCCTTGGCAAAGACATGGAAGCCAACGGCGTGCGCGGCTTGGTGGCGATCTAAGTCGCTGCCTTGGCCTGCGGTGCTACGCCTGTTCGCAGGACCAGCCCGCCAGCCTGGCGCTTCTGCTCGCCCAATGAAGCCTTCACGTTTTGCAAGCCATATTTGGACCGCAGTTCCTGCAACTCAACCGTCAGGATTTCGGCGTTGGCAATCTTGGCTGCGTGCTTGCGCAAGACCTGATGGGCGTTGTCGATCAATCGCGCGTTCAAGGTCTCTTTGCCATGCAAGATGAGGTTTTTGACTGCGGCAGTGGGGTTGCCCGCCATACTTAGCGACATGGCCGTTTCTGCCATTTCCAGAACTTTGGTTTGGCATTCCTGCATGCGCGCTGCATAGGGCGGGTGGGAGACGGCGCTTGCCGCCAGTAGCTCCGTTTGCGAGCGGTTGCTGCAAAAGCGCAAACCAATGGTGTCGACCACCTTTTCCACTTCGTCCAATTGGATCGCCTTGTTTGCCAACTGGGCCATTAACGCCACCACATTGCTGGCCGACTCAAAGTCGAATTCACTGTTGCTGATGGTCTTGGCCATTGCCCGGACTGCTTCTACAGACTGGGCAAACTGGTGCTGTTGGATCAGGTTCAACGCAATCACGATGTTCGAGAGCCGCAGAATGCGCGGATTGTCTGGGAACCGTTCGATCAGGCGATTGAAGTCATCGTGGCAGCGCTGCAAGCCCTTGCGATCGCCGTTCTCCAGCCTTGTAAAGGCCAGCAGCACCAAGCTCTGGCAGTCGAACATTTTGGACTCCAGCCCAATGCGCGTTGTACGGTCCAATAGCTTCTCGGCCTCTACGTGGTCACCGGAGTAGTAGGTCATCATGGCCAGATTCTGCAAGCGCGTGATCGAGGCTGGCGTCAGCATCGACGCCATCTTGTAGGTTTCCAGTGCCTTGTCGAATTTACCCAGTTCAAACTGGGCGCGCCCCATCACGTCATAAGCATCACCGTAGTTGGGGTCGGCACTGATCAGGTTTTCTAGCGTGCTCGTTGCTTGGGTGAACTGCCCGGCATCCAATTGCGCGCGGGCCACGCCCAACTTGGCCCACGGCAGGGTCTTGGATTCGACGACTGCCTGGTACACCTTTTGGGCGTCCGCAGGACGTCCAACGCGCAGCAGCAGCTCTGCCCCCACACGTGCGGCGTACAGCCAAAACTTGCCCTTGGTTTCAAAGCGCTCCATGCACTGGCGTGCCGCGTCCTCAAAGTCTTCCTGTTCAATGGCGGTGAAGATGCTTTGCAGCGACAGTTTGCGAATCCGCGCTTGGCGCAACCGCTCACCCAAATGCGTTGCTTTGTGGGGCTTGAGCAAATAGCCATCCAGTGCAGATTCTGCTGCCTCCGCAACTTTCGCATAGGTTGCTTCGCCCGTGATCATGATGAAGATCGTGGAGAACGGCAGCAAATGGTTGCGCCGAAGATCATCCAGCAAGTCTTGCCCAGAGCTGGCCTCATTGGCGAAATGCAACTCACACAGCACGAAATCGTAGTTTCGAAACTCCAGCTGGCGCCGCGCATCACTGGCGCGTGCCGCCTGCACCACAGTGCCGACGCCAAAATCCCGCAACTGCGAAACCAGGATGGAGCGGGACGTGGGGTTGCCGTCCACCACCAGGGCAGAGCAGGCTGAGAAGTCGTCTTCCAGTATGGACATCAGATAGCGACCGGGTGCTCCAAAAATCTTGTTCTTTTTGGTTGGCCACCTGCCAACCCGCCAATTGTTATCAAAATAATAGCATTACATAGACCAAATACGGGGGCTACAAGCCACTTTGTCCCACAATAGTTGTCGCCAACTGTTGCGCAGGGTTCGCAGCAGGTCCATGGCGGGCTCTACCACTGGGGCCAGCACACGCACGATGACGACTTGCGGATGGGGGCTGGTAGCTCCGGCCGTCAGTGCCAGGGCATGTTCGCTGATGGCAGCACGGGCACAGTCCAGCGCGTCTTGCCGCCGCGCGCGACCCAGTGGCGCGCCCGCTACGAAGAACAAGGATGCGATGCACCGGTTGCCCGCAAGACCGGCAGGGCTGTTGAGCAGCCGCGTATCGCCAGCTTCCACTACGCCGCGCTCCAGCCATACGTCTGGCACTTCAATGTGCTGGCGCAACTGGCCTGCTACAAAAGGCAGCTGTGCGTTGGGCAAACCCAGTGCGGTTACGTCCCAGCCCAAGAGTTCAGCGCCAGGTGCTATGTCGATGGTGATGCGGTTCTCTGCCTGGCAACCGCTGTAGCAGATGGCTTCCAGGGGGAGCCATTCCAGGCGCGCGTCGGCGGCAAGCCGCAGCTGTGTGCGTTGCAAGGCGATGTCACCGTCCGAGCGGTAGAAGCGGCTGGCTCCTGGGGTTGTAATCAACCCGTGGCTACCACGGTCGGCAGTGACTTGTATGTCCAGGGTGTCGCCGCCGACCAAGCCACCGGGTGGGTGCACCAGCACGTTGTGGCAAACAGAATCACCTTCGGGGTAGAGGCTTTGCAAGACCCGAAGGGGGCCGCTGTGGGCGTGCCGTGCAACAGTGCGGTTTGCTTCTACGCTGTAATCCAGCGTAAGCTGTGCATGCCATGTCATGGATTGGCGCGCCTACACCAACAGATCACACAGCATGCGTGCAATGACTTTGGTGGCACGGCGCAGGTCTTCCAGTTCTAGCCGTTCATCGGCCCGCTTGGCGTGTGACTCCAGCACCGTGCGGGGGCCGGCTCCATAAATGACTCCGGGTATGCCGGCTTCGCAGAAGAGCCGCACGTCGGTGTACAGCGGCGTGCCCAGGGCCGGTATGGGTTCGCCAAATACCTGTTCACCATGTTTCTGAATGGCATCTACCAGAGGGCGGTTGCCGGGCAGTGGTTGCAGTGCACGCGCGAGCAAGATGCGACGAATATCTACGGTAATGCCGGGAATCGACGCTGCGGTATCGGCAATAAGGGCGCGCAAGCCCGCTTCAACCGCGCTTGGATCTTCCTCAGGAATCATGCGCCGATCCAACTTGAAGCTGACACGGCCGGGCACAACATTCGTGTTCGTGCCGCCCTCTATGGTGCCAATGTTGAGGTAAGGATGGGTGATGCCGGCCACCTGTGACGTGATGGCTTGGTACAACGTGTTCTGGTGGTACAGCGCGGTCAATATCGTGGTGGCAGCCTGCAGCGCATCCACACCGGTCGACGGAATGGCTGCATGCGCCTGTTTGCCGTGCACCGTCACTTCCATTTGCAAACAACCGTTGTGCGCGGTGACAACCTGGTAGCTGAAACCTGCCGCCACCATCAGGTCTGGGTGAATGATTTTGTGTGCCAAGAGCCACGCAGGGCCCACTTCGCCGCCAAATTCTTCGTCGTAGGTAAACAGCAGCTCAACACTGCCGTGCAGGGGGCGCGCCACGGCTTCCAGCGCACGCACGGCAAACGTGTAGGTGGAAAAGTCGCACTTGCTGACAGCAGACGCGCGGCCATAGATTTTGCCGTCTGCAATCTCGCCGCCATAGGGGTCCTTCGTCCAGCCTTCACCCGGAGGGACCACGTCGCCGTGCGCGTTGAGCAGCACGGTTGTGCCCGGGCCATAGGGACGCCGTACCACCAGGTTGGTAATGGATTGCAGCCCCGCGGCTCGCACTTGTTCCTCTGGCACTGCATATTTCTCCGCAGTAAAGCCAAACCCTTGCAGCAGCTCGGCAGTGCGCTCGGCGTGTGGCGCGTTGTTGCCGGGCGGGGTGTCGGTAGGCACGCGTATAAGTGCCTGTAAAAAGCTGACTTGCTCATCAAAATGCGCGTCGATCCAGGCGTCGAGTTGTTCGTATGTGTTCATGGCGTGGGATCGGAAAGTTGTGTAAGGAGGTGGGCAAAAGCATCCACAGCCAATTGCATATCGGCGCTGGTGCTGGACTCCAGTGGGTTGTGGCTAATGCCGGAATTTTGACCGCGGACAAACAGCATGGCCTGGGGCAGGATCTCGTGCATCTTCATGGCATCGTGTCCTGCACCGCTGGGCATGCGGTGCAGCGGTACGCCTAGAGCGCTCACCGCGTGCTCCCATCGCGCCTGCCACGCGGGGGCGGATGGCGCAGCGCTGGCCCGCATGGTTTCTGTCACACGGTGCGAAAGCCCACGGCGGGTACAAATGGCGGCAAGCTCTGCCAACACGTCGCTGGCCAATCTGTCGCGCTGCGCGTTGTTGGGTGCGCGCAGGTCAAGTGAAAACTGGCAACAGGCTGGCACCACATTGATAGAGCCATTGGGTACGTGCAGCATGCCCACCGTGCCGACCGAGTCACCGTCGGCACAGGCGCGGCGCTCCACAAACAGCAGCAGTTCTGCAGCGGCAGCCGCGGCATCGCGGCGGCGGCCCATGGGGGTAGTGCCCGCGTGGCTGGCCACCCCGGTCACTTCGCACTGGTAGCGCACACTGGCATTGATAGAGGTCACCACGCCCAATGGAATATCGAGTTCATTGAGTACGGGGCCTTGCTCGATGTGCACTTCTACGAACGCCTGGTAGTCGTTGGGGTTGCGCTTGAGCTTGGGGATATCGGCCACATTCAGCTCGGCCTTTTCCATGGCGCTGCGCATGCTGATGCCATCCGCGTCCACCTGGTCCAGCCACGCCGGATTGAAATCGCCTGTCAGTGCACTGGAGCCCAAAAACGTGGCTTTGTAGCGTTGACCTTCTTCTTCTGCAAACGCGACAATTTCAAGGTCGAACGGCAGGCGCTTGCCAGCTGCGGACATCGCTTGCACGCACGCCAAAGGTACGTAGATGCCTAGGCGTCCATCGTATTTGCCACCATTACGCACTGTGTCATAGTGGCTTCCTGTGAGCAAAGTTTTTGACGAAATTGGGCTGTAGCCCTCGTGGTTTGTGCACAACGTGCTATCCTTTTTATAACACCCAATGACATTGCCCACTGCGTCTATGTGCACGGTGTCGCAGCCAGCTTGGCGCATGTCCATGCGGATACGCTGGGCGCAGGCGCGGTGGGCGTCGGTCAAATAGGTTACGGTGAGTTGGCCTTGCTCGGCGTAGCCCAGGTCTGAGCGCTGTGCCAGTACTTCTTGCCAATCCCACACCCGGTTGCCCTGCTCTGGTGTGAAACCAAACAGGTCATGCAGGCGTATCTCGGCAATCCGATGGATATTGCGAATGCACTCCCGGTGCTCGAAATCTGGGTGGCCCTGCAAACGGCGTTCAAATGTTGCAATGATTTCCGCTTTGGTGAGCCCCGTGCCACGCGGCCCGCGGATGGCCAGGATGAAGGGGAAGCCAAAGCGTGCGTTGTAGTCGCTGTTGAGCTGCTGGATGTGTGCAAACTCCTGCGGCGTGCAGTGCGTGAGACCTGCAGTGCGTTGTTCATTGGTGGACTCGGCCGTCAGGGTCTGGTCGACCATGGCCTTTCCGGCTAACTCCGGATGTGCGCGGATGAGTGCAAGCTGCGGTTCAGTACCCGCGGCATGGACTACGCTGACCATGGCGAATTGGAGTTGGGCCAGGCTCACGAAGGGGCGTTGGGCGAGCGCCGTGCGTGGAATCCACGGTGAGTGTTCGTACAGGCCGTGCAGCCATGCGCTGGCGTCTTCCAGCGATGCAGTGTTGATTTGATCCAGTGTCAGTGTGCGCGTGTGGGGCATGGCGGTGGGTCTTCCTCTATGCGCCCCAAGGGTGCGTGGTTTTCCAGTGGCGGGCGATGTCGATACGGCGGCAGACCCAAACCTTGTCGTGGCTGGCGATGTGGTCCAGAAAACGTTGCAAGGCGGTGATGCGGCCAGGGCGTCCCAGCAAGCGGCAATGCATGCCAATGCTCATCATCGCGGGGCGGTTGCGGCCCCCGCGGCTCGTGTCTGGATTGCCTTCAGCGTACAGCACATCAAACGTGTCCTTCAGGTACTGGAAGAAGGGATCGGCGTGCGAATAGCCTTGGGGCAGGGCAAAGCGCATGTCGTTGCAGTCCAGCGTGTAAGGCACGATGAGCTGCGGCACTACCGTGCCATCCGTCTTTTGCACCTGCATCCAGAAGGGGAGGTCGTCGCCATAGTAGTCGCTGTCATATTCAAAGCCACCGTAGTCGGCCACCAGGCGGCGGGTGCGCGTGCTGTCCCGGCCGGTGTACCAGCCCACGCCGTGTATGGCGTCTGGACTGTCTCGCCTATGCCCAGTGAGTTGTTCAATGGCCGCCATGCCCAGCTGCATGTGTTCGCGCTCCGTTGCTTCGTCCACGTTTTGGTAGTGAATCCACCGCCAGCCGTGGCAGGCGATCTCGTGGCCCAGTTCCACGAAGGCGGCGGTCAACTCCGGGTGGCGCTGCAACGCCATGCCCACGCCAAACACGGTCAAGGGGAGTCCGCGCTTTTCAAACTCGCGCAAAATGCGCCATACCCCTGCACGCGAGCCATATTCGTAAATGCCCTCCATGCTCATATGGCGGTCCGGGTAGCTGGCGGGGTTGAACATCTCGGACAGGAATTGCTCAGAACCCGCGTCGCCATGTAGCACGCAGTTCTCGCCACCCTCTTCATAGTTCAGCACGAACTGCACGGCAATGCGCGCGCCATCCGGCCACTGGGCATGGGGCGCGTGCTGGCCATAGCCAACCAGATCGCGCGGATAGGTGCGGGTTGTGTCGTAATGATTCATGCAGGGGTCCTCTGCTGTGCGCGGGGTGTCAGCGTCAACGACGCCTCCACATGGCACAGATGCTGTTCCATCAAAAGCAAGGCCCGTGCCTCATCGCGCGCCTGCAATGCGTCAACGATGGCCGCATGCTCTTGGTGCGAGTGTGCGGCCGCACCATCCGACTGGTACATCAGCGTAATCAGTGCACAGCGCGACAACAAATCCATCAGCATATTGGCCAGTACGTCGTTGTCCATCAGTTGGGCCATCCGCACATGAAAGTCGCCCAGCAGCGCAATGCGCCCTGGTATGTCGCCGTGCTGGACAGCGGCTTGTTCAGCGAGGGTGTGCTGTCGCAGGGTCTCTATCTGCTCGTCGGTTGCCTGACGGACAAACGCCTGTGTCATACCTGCCTCTAGCAAGCGGCGCACGGCAAATACCTGTTGGGCCTCTGCCACCGAGGGAGCGGCCACAAAGGCGCCCCGTGCCGGTTCCATGCGGATGAGGTGGTTTTGCGAAAGCTTGAAGAGCGCTTGCCGTATGAGCGTGCGTGACACGCCAAACTGATCCGCTAACGTCTGCTCCACCAGTTTGGCACCCGGCTGCAGCCGGTGTTCCACGATGGCGCGCGTGAGCGAATCGACGATAGAACCTGTGGTCGTGGTGGACATGTGGCAAATCATAGTTGCAAACGCAAAATGTGTATACACTTTGCCAATACCCCGGGCAACCACCAACGGAAGGACGCGACGATGGGATTGAGCACACATGTACTGGACACCATGCACGGCACGCCGGCTGCAGGCATGCAAGTGGCGCTGTACACCACACAGGGCGACGCGGCCAGCTTGGTCAAATCCTTCATACTGAACGATGATGGCCGCAACCCGGACGGCATGTTGTATGACCACGCCAGCCTGCGCGTAGGCACCTATCGATTGGTGTTTGACGTGGCGGCCTATTTCAAGGCGCGTGGTGTCGCCCTGCCCGAGCCCAATTTCTTAAACCATGTCCAACTGGACTTTGGCGTGGCCCACACCGACCAACACTACCACGTGCCCCTGCTGGTGAGCCCGTGGAGCTACTCCACTTACCGGGGCTCGTAAAAAGCAAAACGCCGCGCAAGGCGGCGTTTGCGTGGACGGTTGTTGCCTTGGCTATTCTGTATCGGCCAACACTTCGCGCGTTTTGCGGTTGTACTTCAGTGTGATCTTGCTCAGTTCACACAGGTCAAACTCTTCCCACACCACTTCGGAGTCGTCATCATCAAACACCACTTTGATGTCTTGTTTGCAGGCGCTTTTGTCCGAAAACTTGAATAAACGTGCTTTGGCCTGGTCCAGCACACCATCACCCATGCGGTCTCTACCCCAAGCGTTCTTGTGGCTCGGCGAAATGTAAACCTCGCGAATGGTGTAACCCGTGCGATTGACCAGAGTGAAATCAGCGTCACCAGCGAGTGCAGTGCCGGTAGCAAAAACTGTGGAAACAGCACAGAACAGCGCGGTGCGAAATTTGATATTCATAGTAAAGAGACAAAATAGGGGTGATGTAAACGGGATTCTTTCTGGCAAGCTTTGCCGGACATCAGTCTAGGCTGTTTATCGAATAAGACAAACGCAAAAAGGCGACACGTAAATAAATCGCTGAATGCGTGTAAACCACGTACGATGCAAACGCGATGCAAAAAGCGCACCCTCCCACAGTCCACTCTATCTCCAGAAAGACGCTACTATGAAACGCCTCCTATCTGTTGCCGCCATGCTGTGTTTCGCATCGTCCGGCGCGGTGTTTGCCGCTGACGAATACAACGAAGTGCCCGCCGGTGATCCGCAATACAAACAATGCATTGTTTACTCCGCCAAGTTGGGCTGGGAGGGTGGCAATGAAAAGAGCCCCATCAAGGGTCAGACTAAAGTGCAAGCCTTTTGCACCTGCATGTGGAATGAGACTCCAGACGATTTCAAAGGCAACCTTGCCAAGCTGGCCGATAGCCCCCAGGGAAAGAAAATCAACAAAATCTGCGAAAAGTACGCTGATTGGGGTGAATGATTTCCCCTTCGATGCCTAGCGCTGCGGAGCCCGTGCCTCGCGCACGAGGTTTCGGCAGTCGCTGTCCTGTCCCGGCCCGGGGTCTACCAGCGGGATCAGTGCCAGGAAAGGATTGAGCAAGCCCAATGCTATTGCACCTGCGGCACGCACGGCGACACGGCCCTTGTCTACACCCGCCGTGGGTTTAGCAAACGTGCCACGAATATAGATGGGGCTGCGCAGTGCCAGCGGGCTAGTGCGCTTAGTCTTTTGGTTGAGCGTGAGATCCAGTGTCTCGTGCGCCAAGTCGATGCTGCCAATGCCATACAGGGTGGTGACATCGGTGTCAAAGACCAGTGAGTCCACTGCCATCAGGCCGTTTTTGACTTCAAAGTCGGCCACTGCACAACGCAGTTTGATGCGCCGGTCGCCCGCCACACTCAGCTGCAGAATTTCAAATAAATGCAGGCCCGCCTTTTCCATCATCAACTGGCTCACTTCACCGCGGGCCATGCCCACAGCAACCTGGCCGTTGGCGGTGGCTAGCATCCGGCCGACGGAGTTGCCTTTACCCTTGAGCGTTACAACGCCGTTGACGTCTCCCAAGCTGGACTGGTTCAGTGCCACCGCGGGCAGCAGTTTGGAAAGCAAGAGCTTGCGGACTTGCATCTGCACTGTGGCCTTGATGGGCTTGTTGCGTCCGTCCAAGGTGACGGTGGTACTCAGGTGACCGCCGGCCACACCAAAGTCCAGCGGCGTGAGCGTCAGCACGGCATCTTGCAGTTTGAGGTGTACGGTCAGATCGTCCAGTGGCAGTGCCTTGGCTCGGCGAATCTGTTGGGCCTTCAGGCTGACGTCTGCGTCCATGCTGCTCCAACGGTCCGTGTTGAAAGGTATATCCGGCAGTACGCCCTTAGGCTGCGCTTCTGCTACAGGGGTGGTTGCGGTGATGGGTGTGCCATCGGCAGGGCGCTTGCCAATGATGGGTGCCAAGTCATCCAGGTCCAGCACCTTGGACGTGAGCTGGGCCGTTAGTTGCGGCCGCGTGCCACCGGTGACGATCTGGGCCGATCCTGCTACATCACTGTGTCCCATGTGGCCGGAGAATGCCTCGTAGCGCCAACGATTTGCGCCGTGCACCAGACGCCCGCGCATGGCGTAGGCGGGGGTGGCGGGCGCGGGAATGCCCAGCAAGGGAGAGAGTTGCTGCAGGCTATCGCCATCGATGGCCAATTGCATGTCTACCGCCGATAGCTTCACGAGCCCGGTAACAGTTCCATTGGACTTGATATGGGTGCGCCCCAGTGTTGCATCCACGGCAAGTGGGTATGGCGCGCGCTCGTCACGCATAGCTAGTACCGGTCCGCCGCTTCCCGATGCCTTGACCGGTAGACCATGAAGATGCCCTGTGGCGCTGAAGTTGACGCCAGGCGCATTGGGCGCAACGGCAGTTGAAAGCTTGGCGCGGATCTGGGTTTTGTTGGCGGTGTCCTCATACCCCAGCTCGCCTTGGTCCAGCGTCATTTGGCCAATATGCACGCGGGCACTTTCGTCTTTCTGCTGCAGGTCTAGCAGCCAGTTTTTTTTGCCCTGGGCGTCTTGTTCCAAGAAAACGATCGGGCGCACGAGATGGACCGTGGGCAGCACAACGTTGCGTATCAATAGCTGCGGTACATCAACGCTGATTTCTACCGCCTCTGCAGTCAGCATGTGCTTTTCATGTGCCCACGGGGGGTTGGCAAAACTGACCGCGTTGGCGCGCAGGATCGGGGCAGGCCAGGCCATGGCCAGCGTGAAATCGCCGTGGATGGAGAGCGCGCGGCCGGTCTTGTGCTCGGTCAGGCGTTCGATAGGACCTCGCAACCAGTTCCAACCATAGGTGCCAACCCACAGTGCCAACACGACAAGGGGTGTCAGCAGTACGGCAGCCAGCCACAAAAAATTACGTTTCCACCGCATGCGGCCATTGTCTGATTCGAGTACCACGCCTTCCGTTCGCGGGCGTACATACAAACGAGCGTGTGTGGCCTAGCCTGCGGTATTCAACCAAAAGGCATGACCATGTACACACGTTTCGCAACCCCTTGCCATCTGGCACTTGCAACATTGACCACGCTCTGTGTCACCGGCTCCACATGGGCCGCTGGTCCATCGCCCGCCGTTGCGGACGCGCAGGAACGCTACCGCCAGGACATGGTGATTTGCAACAGCGGTCAGTCCTACCAGGATGCCGATACCTGTCGCACCGAGGCGCGCAACGCCCTGGCTGAAGCCAAGCGCGGTGGGCTGCGTGACGCATCGCCAGAGCAGTATGTGCGCAACGCAGTGCAGCGTTGCACTGCCTTCCAGGGTGAGGATCGTGCTGTGTGCGAAGCGCGTGTGCTGAACCCCTCGCGCGTGGAAGGAAGTGTGCAAGGCGGTGGCATTCTGCGTGAAAGCACCATTCTCGTTCCTGCAAATTGAAGAACGATGTGAAGACCGATGGTGAAGGTCAAAACGGCCAGGTGCCCACCAGGTAAGCTTGGCGCTGGATGGGTAGTTGGCGCACGATGGCGTCCTCAGACCCACCGTGGACCCGCAGGCCACCTTCGATCTTGATCTGCTCGCCAGACCAGATGGCGGACGCTGTGGTGATGTGGCCTTGGTCGGCAGGGGTGTAGAGCACATCCAGCGCGGTTTGCCAGCGTTCATGTTGCCAGCTGACGCGGGCAAACAGGTTGTCTTGTCGCAGGTTTTTGGAAGCACTAAAGGCGCTGCTCTGCCACGCCAGATTGCCAGCAATGGCAGCTGCGGTCACGCCCTTGGAAGACCAGAGTGGCAATGCCCGGTTGCGGTTGTTCCAGCTATTCCATTGCGCATCGGTTAGTGCCGCTTCGTCATGCCAGGCTTCCACCATTACGCTCACTTGGCTCTCATGGGTCCAGGTGCCGCCGAGCAGAATTTGTGTGCCCGCATCGCTCTGGCTGGCGCGCCATGGGTTGGTGGTGGACAGGGTTGTACCTGTATTGGCTGAGTTGCTGGTGTCGGCATGCGCGTAGGTGCGAACCGATGCGTGCAACTCCAGCGCATCGCTGGCTACCCAGGATGCGGCGGCTCCCAGGCTGGTGCCGGTGTGTTCCCCTTGCCGCAAGAAACCATGCCAATCGACAGCACCCGCGCGTTGGTACACCCGCGCGGCCAGAGCACCCTCTTGCGCGCCGGTGTTGGCCCGATGCTCCGTGGGGTTGACCCACACCAGCGACCACGCTGTCTCGGCGTCAAAGTGCTCGGCCATGAGCAACGGGCGGCCTTCTAGCGTATCGTTCGTCAAGGTACGGCGTGTTTCCTGCTGCACCACGTCGTTGGGCCGAAAGCCGAAGCCCACGTCCCACGACACTATCTTCTTGCCAGCGCTCCACTGCCACGCCCCCGCCTTGCCGGACACATAGGCCTCGTTGATCCAGCTTTGCGTTTCAGAGCTGCTGCCTTCGAAGGACTGCACTTGCACCGTACCACTGGCGTTCCACGATATCGGGCCCGCGCTTCCGGTGCCACGCAGTTCAGCTTGCACAGTGCCTGCCGATGGATCTACTGCCGCCGTGCCGGGGCGCAAGGCGTTTGCCTGCGCCAGCGGTCCCGTGTCGGCCACGTGGCGCACGATTCCGTAAGACCGTATCTGGCCAGAGACTTCGACGTTGTCAGCGCGCGCGGCCACAGAAAATGACGAGACCGCAGCCAGTAGACAGAGCGTGGTCAATTTTCGTAGCGAGCCGCGCAAGCCCGAATCGATGCGCGGAACCGTACGCCTGTACGGTGAGCACAGCAGGCTCGGGATCGCGCGGCGCAGTAGAAAAGTGGCCATGCTCTACTCCAGAGTCGCGTTGCGCGCGAGAAACATCGGATTGAGCCACTCGGCTGGCACGGTGCGATCTTTGCGGTTGAGGTACTTGATGCGCGTTTCCTTCTTGTTGCTCAACTGGTCCACCAGCACCATCTCGGCCACGTTGGACGGGTTGGTGGGCTTGTCCATCACAAAGCGGGCATGCTTGGCGAGCTTGTCAGACTGCACATACAGGTCTGCACGCACCGGCTCGTGGCGAGCCTTGCCGATCCACAACTCGATGCGCTGGTAGGTCACGCCCTTGCGGCTGGCTTGCAGGCTCAGGTGCAGGCAGGTGGACTTGCTCTCGGGTTGGCAGGGCTCTTCGCCAACCACCTGGCCGTTGTAGTCACCAGCCCAGTTCATGGTGGCGATGTCTCCGGTAGACGCATCGCCCAGCAGCTTTTGCATGGGCGTGATGCGAAGGGGGCGCTGGGTGTTGGGCATCAGCAGCCAGAAGTCATCACCCAGCATCAATACCTTTTGACCCTTTTCGACGGAGCTTTGCATCAGGACCAAAGACTTGCGGTCGGATTGAGCGAAGACGGTGTAGCGGCGTTCCTTGTCGGCGCTGCCGTCGGCATTGAAGACGTTCACGTGGGTCTCGACCTGCAGGTTGTCGGCGCTCATGCGGTAACGGTCGGCGGCTTGGAGGAGGGGGGTGATGTCTTGGGCTTGGGTGTTTGTTGTGCCCAGTAGCAAGGTGGTTGCAAACAGCAGTGCCGAGCCAAACATCCGGTCCCCACTCCCCCCAACCCCCTCGCCCCGCCGGGCGAGGGGGAGCCCAACAGCCACATTTGACCGCGCGTTTGAAGTGAAGCTTCTACGGCACCACTGCCCGAGGGGATGGACTGGTGTGAACGGTTTGAGTGGTCTAAACGGTTGTGTCTGAGTATTCATTGCATAAATCATGGTGTAGCCCTCGTAGAATGTGCGTAAGTAGCTATCAAAACAATAGCGTGTAATTGAAGAAAAAACTAGCAAGCCGTAGAAGCCTCACTGCTTGGCGGCAACAAAATCGACTGTCCGCCTTAGCTCCCCCTCGCCCGGCGGGGCGAGGGGGCTGGGGGGAGTGGGGGCCGGACCCCAGGTAACTTGCAGTCGGAAGTTCACGTATGCGCCAACGCCTCAACAACCGGCATGTTCACCGTCCTGCGCGCCACCCAGCTAGAAGCCAACATCGTCAACAACACCATGGCAGCCAGCGTGACCACATACATCGTCGGGTCGATAGAGATGTTCAGTGGGTAGCCCACCGAACGCCCCGGCGGCGGGGGCATGTTGACCGGCACCACGTACAGCAGCAGTGATACGGCCAGTGACAGCGCGGCCCCGGCGAAGGCGCCGACGCCACCCAGCACCATGCCCTCGAGCGCCAGGGTGCGCAGCAGTTGTGATGGGAGCGTGCCCATGGCCCGCAAGGTGCCGATCTCACGTGTGCGCTCGATGATGGCCATGGCCATGGCGTTAGTTACCACAAACACCACAATCACCCCGATGATCAGCCCCAGCGCGCCGAAGATGCGGTTGTACAAATCGCGCACCGACTGGTAGAAAAAGGCTTGCTCTATCCACGTTTGTACAGTGAGCGAAGGGTATTGGCCTTTGAGGCGCTGTTGTGCGGGAAGCGTTGACTCCATGCGGTCCAGGAAGATCCCTAGGCTGGACACGCGCTGCGTCACCAGGAGCCTTTGTGCTGTGGCAATGTCGGTGTAGACCAGGCGCTTGTCGATGTCAGGCACACCGGTTGAGAAGATACCCTTGACCTGCACATCCATGGCATTCATGGCGCCTTCTGACGTGCTGGCCAGCAGCGTCAAACTGCTGCCCGGTGTGGCCTTGAGGCTGCGCGCCAAACCTTCACCCAACATGACCTCCGCATTGGCGCTGCCCGATGTCAGCACTGCTCCTGCGGTGATCGTGAGAAACGGCCCTTTGACAGCAAATTCGCTGTCAGGCTCCACGCCGGTGGCCATCATCACGGTGGATTTGTCACCGTTGCTGATCAGGCCGCTGAACTCCACCTTGGGCAGCACCTGGCGCACGGCCGGGTCCGCTAGCAACTGGGTGCGCAAGGTAGCCACATCGTCGAGTCCGTATTGCAGCGGTGTGTCTTCGTCACGGGTGAATTGATCTGCCGTGCCCAAAATCAGGTGGCCGGTGTTGCGCGCAGCCGCTTGCGCCAACGACTGGTAAGTGAATAGCGCAAAGCCACCCGCCAGCAAGATCGCTGCGGTGCCCAGTGCGGCAATCGACACCGTTACCAATGAGCGACGACGGTTACGCAGGGTGTTTTGGATGGCGAACTTCAGCCACATGGAGGTTTCGCCGCCGGGCCGCCCCAAGGTGAAACGCGCCCCCTCGGGGGGCAGAGAGCCACGCAAAGCGGGCGAACGTGGGGGCATGTTGCTTATTGAAATGTTCATTGGATTCTCCCGTCTAGCAGGGCCACGATGCGGTCGCAGCGGTTGGTGAGGCGGCTGTCGTGTGTGGCGATGACAAAGGCCGCACCTTCGGCGCGACCGCGTTCGCGCATCAGGTCCAGCACCTGGTCGGCGGTATGTGAGTCCAGGCTGGCGGTGGGTTCGTCGGCAATCACCAGCCGGGGCCGCTTGATCAGTGCGCGGGCAATCGCCACGCGCTGGCGTTGCCCGCCCGACAGTGCATCTGGGCGGTGGTGGGCGTGATCTTGCAGGCCGACCGCCTTCAGCTGGGCAGCAACCCGTTGGCGCCGTTCGGCAGCGGGCACGCCGATCAAAAAGAGCGGGTAGTCCACGTTCTCGGCCACGGTCATGACGGGCACGAGGTTGAAACTCTGGAATACAAAGCCCAGTGCGTCACGGCGCAACAGCGTGCGCTGGTTTTCATCCAGCCCAGTAATGCTTTGGCCGTCGAGCGCAATGTCGCCCGCGTCGGGCGTGTCAATCAAGCCGCACAGGTTCAGGATGGTGCTTTTACCGCTGCCTGAGGGGCCCGTCAGTGCCAGAAGCTCTCCGCGCTGCACGGTCAAGTCCACACCCTGCAGGGCTGGAATCACGTGTTGGCCCAAGCGGTAGGTTTTAAAGACGCCCTGCATGGCCACCACCGGGCTTGTGGGTGCGATTGTGTTCACAGCGTGAGGCCTTTAAGCATAGTTTGTGCTTGTGTGGCTTGCGGCGCTTGGTTCTGCACGACCAGGTCCAGGTAGCGCTTGGCGTCTGCAGTGTTCTTGGCCTTGGTGGCTTCGTCAGCTGCCTTCATCCATACCGAACCTTTGAAACCCACAGGCGCCGACGCGAACAGGCTATGCGACAGCACGTCGCCTAGCAGTTTGCGGCCCCGCTCGTTGCGGTTCATAAAGCCAGGCACCGCCAGAAAGGTGCTGGCGGCCACAAATTTGACCTCCAGCACACCCGGCGTGCCGTTTTGCACGGGCGCATCGTGTGCGGCGCTGAGCATGGACAGGGACTTGTCCAATTGCGAGAGGCCGTCTTCGGCATAGCCCATCTTCTTCCACGGCAGCATGGTCGTGTTGGCCTGCATGGCGACCGCTGAGCCCGTGTAGGCCATCAGCACCGGGTTGGTAGGCTCCGTTTTCAGTAGCTGGGTGAATGCGTTGGCAGCCGGTTCGATGGCAGAGTTGTCGCCAGCGTTGGCTTGCATGAACGGCTTGAACGCGACCTGAAATTGCGCGTCAGGCACAGCCCAGCTGGTCATGCTGAGGCCCGCAAGGCTGGTGAAGACGATGAAGTGACTGAGGCCTTTGAAGCGACGCGTATGGGTGATGGATTGCATGTCCGACTCCTAAAAATGAATTGAGGAGTGCAGTGTCGGAAAGCACCGTCAAAGGCGCATCCGCTTTGCGACGAAATGCCAGGCGGTGGCGTGAAATGCGGGTGGTCGGCGCGAAACGCGCGCCGGAAAAGGCGGTTTTCGCCGGATGCTCTACATCTGGCCTTCGGTCAAGGTGTCTAGCTGGAACCGACCACTCTTGTCCCAAAGCCACGTATCGGTATACGTTACCTGCCCCAACTTGACCGGGGCTGGGAAGGGTGCCGCAGAGCGGACCGAGCGTTCGATTTCTGCCACCACTTCGGGTGCGTGGCTGGGTGCGCGCATCCAGCGCAGCCCAGTGACTGCGCCCTGGCCATTGATATCTACCTGGAGGACACCCACTGCATGGAGCAGGGGTGGCATCTTGCCGGGGTAAATCCGCGCACTGTTTTTGGCGTACAAATGGCTGGCACCGTCGCGTCGGTATTCGCGGGCAGTACTGGCATACGATGCCTTGAACGCTGGATTGATGGGCGCAGGCGGTCGCACTGTGGGTTGGGCGGTGGGCGGTGCCACCGGCTTGGGGGGTGGGGGAGGCGCGCTAGAGCAAGCAACAAGCAAAACAACAATCGGAACGACAACGCCAATCCATGGGAGGTAAGTGCGTGCGGTCCGACGGATGGCAAGGGCTGTGGTTTCGTTCATGGCAATCGGTAATCAGCGGTAGTAGTGAGCAGAGGGTGGTGTGGTCGCACAGTGCATACTGTGACGCAATTATTCGTAAAAATCCGGGCAATGTGCAGCCAATAGGTATCTGAATGTGACTTTGTTATCCGAATTATTGACCCAACTTGCGGTAGAGGCCGGCGTTTTGGTGACTGTGCAGGGCACCCGCGGCTCGGTGCCGCGCGCACAAGGAACCTGGATGGCGGTCTTTGGCGGCACGACGATTGGCACAGTAGGCGGCGGGCATCTCGAGTTTGACGCTATGGCCCGTGCCCGACACATGCTGCGCGATGGCGCGGCTGCGACCGATGTGCGCTATGCCCTGGGGCCCAGCCTGGGCCAATGTTGTGGAGGGGAGGTGGTTTTACATTTTGAGAGCATTCAGCCGGGTGGTGTAGAAACATTGCGCCAGCGGTTGTCTGCGGCGTTGCGGCCAGTCGCGCTGTTTGGTGGTGGCCATGTGGGACGTGCTGTTGCCCGGCAGATTTCCCGTTTGCCGATGGCCTTGACATGGATCGATAGTCGGGACGAGATTTTCCCGGCTGACGTGCCCACCAATGTGCGCTGTGAACATTCGGACCCGGTGGAGGCGGCCGTTGCCGATATTGAACCTGGCGCACAGGTTCTGATCATGAGCTTTAGCCATGCGGAAGATCTGGACATCGTGGCAGCATGCCTCTCGCGCCAACGCAAGCAGGGGGATTTGCCTTTCGTGGGACTGATCGGAAGCCAAACCAAGTGGGCATCATTTCGGCAGCGCTTATTGGCACGTGGGTTCAGTCAGCCCGAAATCGATCACGTTACCTGTCCCATTGGACTGCCCGGAATTGTGGGTAAAGAACCAGAAGTTATTGCAGTGGCGGTGGCTGCACAGCTGTTGAAGTGATGACTTTGTGTCATAGACGTAACCGATTGTTTCTGCGCGCCGTTTCGAAGCAATAGACAAAGTATTCTGTGCCAAGAGCAGCGCTGTTGGCGGTTGAGAAAGAATCCACACGGGCCTGCATTTCCACAGAATCAAAGGTGATCTTATGCACACGTGGCAAGGTGACTTGCTGGGCATTACGGACTCGGGCCGTACGGTCAGTGAGATATACGAGAAGATTGTCAATGCGTCGCACGCTCTGGGGTTTGAATATTGTGCGTATGGCCTGCGCTTGCCAACGCCCATTTCCAACCCGCGGACCATCATGTTGAACAACTACCCTGTGCAGTGGCAGGAGCGTTATGCCAGTCAGGGCTACTTGGTAATCGACCCCACTGTGGCGCATGGTCGTCAGTCACAAACCCCCTTGGTGTGGGATCGATCGCTCTTCAATGAAACCCCGTTGCTGTGGGATGAAAGCCAGTCGTATGGCCTGCGCTTTGGCTGGGCGCAGTCCAGCTTGGACGCGGTTGGGGTAGGCGGCATGTTGTCGCTGGCACGCTCGCGGGAGCCCTTGACGCAGGTTGAGTTGGAAAGTCAGGAAGTCAAGATGCGCTGGTTGGTCAATATTGCGCACCTGGCGTTGTCACGTCAGTACGTGACTGACTTGGTACGGGAGTCGCAGCTGGACTTGACCTCGCGCGAGGTCGAAGTGTTGAAGTGGACGGCCGATGGCAAGTCATCTGGCGAAATTGCCGACTTGTTGGCGATATCGGAAAACACAGTCAACTTCCATATCAAAAACTCGGTGATGAAATTGGGCACTGCCAATCGAACGGCGGCTGTCGTTCGGGCAGCAATGCTGGGCTTGTTGAATTGACGAAAGAATTGGCATATATTCGTGCGACCTATCCCTGTCCACAGCCAGCCCCACACAACCTAGCCCCAAATCCATGCATCAGTGCCCCGACGGCTTGATTCGTTTGACGTTGGATCAATTGCTTTCAACACCTTTGAAACATCTGGTGTCGGGCGTAGATGTGGGTGTGCCACCGCCACTGCAGGCGTGCGGAACGCAGACCGTCCTGTGCGGATACACCGAATGGGTCAGCGTTCAGGCACCAACGATATCCATCGGTTGGGACTGGCGCTTGCAGCCAACAGCTGCGGGTGCGCGGTGGGTGCGCGTGGGCTTGCCGCGCAGCAATCTCATGTTGACCCAAGACACGGGAGACGACGCCAGCTGGCATGGCAATCTTGCGATATTGGGCACCGTCGTCGATGCATTGGCTTGGCGCGAAATCGTGCCTGAAGCTGTAGGCGCGCGTTACATCTAAAACTTTTCTTCACAAACCTACCAGATCTGGTAGTTACCTTGCGGCAATAAGCACGTTTCAATGAATCTCCTCTTGTGCAAAAGGAGACGACGTGAATATTGTGACCGGTACATCCGCTGATTTGTCATCTGAAATCATGGCTGGCGTGGCGCGATACCGCCATCGCGTTTTCGTCGAGAAGCTCGGTTGGCAATTGCGCTGCGAAAACGCATTCGAGTACGACCAGTTTGACCGCGACGACACCGTCTACGTTGTGGCCCGCAATCACGACAATGAAGTGATTGGCACCGCGCGCTTGCTGCCGACCACCCGGCCATATCTGTTGGGGGAAGTTTTCCCTCAACTGCTGCACGGTGCGCAGCCCCCCAGCTCGCCAGGCGTGTGGGAGCTGTCGCGCTTTGCAGCGGTTGACTTTCAGGCCGAGACCACTACCGCACTGGTGCAGTTTTCATCGCCCATCGCCGTATGCCTGTTGCAGGCTTCGCTGGAGTGCGCAGCAGAGCATGGGGCCAAGCGCTTTATCACGGTGTCGCCATTGGGCGTAGAGCGCCTGCTGCGCATATCCGGGTTCCGCGCGCACCGGCTGGCTCCCCCCGTCCTCGTGGACGGTAACCCCGTCTTCGCCTGCTCCATCAGTTGCGAGCCACATGGTGCGCACGCTGTGGCCGGTGAACAGCGTCTTCAAGGCTAAGCGCTATGCTGAACCTCGGAAAATATCGGCTGGTCATATTGCTCACCGGATTGTTTCTGGTGATTTTCGGTGCGGTCATGGTCATGACCTTTGTGATCTCGCGTGAAATTGCCGCAGATGCCGTGTCTCTTAATCTGGCCGGTGAGCAGCGCACCCAGGTTCAGCAGATTGTTAAAACCGTGCTTCTGCTGGAGCAGGGCGGAACACAAGGTGTGATCGACAGCAATGGCGCAACAAGCTTTTCAGAATTGAAAGACCTTTATTCAACGGTGGACGCGCTCAACGCTGCGCTGGCCGCGTTTCGTGAAGGTGGCAAGCAGTTGGAGTCTGGCGCACGTATTGCCTTGACGCCGCAGGACGATTTGCAGGCAGCCGCCTTCTTCAAGTTACTGGATGAACTGTGGACACCGATCAATCTACAGGTGCAAGAACTGCGCAAAAAAGAGAATTTGGCGCCAGCGGACTTTGGTGCCCTGCTGCAAGTCCTGGTACCTGACAACCTCAATCTCTTACAAACATCGAACTTGCTGACAGCGCGCATGGAATCGCTGTCCGAGGGCAAAGCTGAGACACTCCGCAGGATCCAGACGGCAGGCATTGCGCTGGCATTTTTGAACTTTGCACTGATTGTGTACGTGTTTTTGGGTCGTCTACGCGCCAGCGACAGTGAGGTAGAGCGCGCACAGGTGGAAACCAAAAATATTCTGCGAACTATGCAAGAGGGTCTCTTTCTGCTCGACAACAATTTCCAGATTGGCAGTCAGACGTCCAACGCATTGAGCCAGGTTTTGGGTGTAACGGTCAAGCCAGGCGGTGACTTTCTGGACGTGCTCAAGCCCATGGTGTCGCAAAAGACCTTGGACACGTCAAAAGAATACATTGAACTGTTGCTACGCTTTGACGTAAAGGAAAAACTGGTCGCCAGTCTGAACCCATTGGACGCACTGGAAGTACACACGACCCGCGAGAACGGTACCGTGGACACCCGCTTTTTGAACTTCCGGTTCAATCGTGTGGTGGATAAAGGCAAGATTACCCACCTGCTGGTCACGGCAGCAGACGTGACACGCCGCGTGAAATTGGAGCGCGAGCTGGTCAACAGTGAGCGCCAAGTACAGGATCAAATGGCCATGATGGTCTACATTCTGCAAGCCGATGCCGGGCAGATGCGCGACTTCTTAGAGAATGCGGTGGCTGGTATGAACCGCATCAACGAAGCGTTGAAGGCGGGCTCCAAGTCCGGCGCTTCCACGGTCGATGTGGACCAGTTCTTCCGCATTGCGCACCGCATCAAGGGGGATGCCGCAGCCCTTAACTTGCAGGCGATTGCCACGTCGCTGCACTCCTTTGAAGACTTGTTGCAAGGACTGCGCAACAAGCCTCAGTTGCAAAACGAAGACTTGCTGCCCGTGATCGTCAGGGTACGCACGGTATATGCGGAGTTGCATGCGGTGCAGGAGGCCATGGCACGGCTGGCTCAAGTGCGCGGCGTCGTTCACGTGGAGCCGCCCAAGCCTGCGCCCAATGCACAACAGCATGACTCGGCCATCGTTGCACAGTGGCGCAGCCTGGCCCAACAAATTGCTGGCCGCAAAGGCAAGAAGGCGGAGCTCACTTACCAGGGTGTCGATCTGGACACCATCACGAAAGCCATGCGGGAGACCATCGATACGATCGTCACGCAACTGATCCGCAACGCCGTCACGCATGGACTGGAGACGCCACGAGAACGTGTAGAGCAAGAGAAAGACGAGAAGGGCAACATTGCGGTCTACCTGTCTGAGGCTGGCGACGGTGCGCTGGAGCTGAGCTTTCGCGATGACGGTGCCGGTCTCAATGTTGAGAAGTTGCGTACGGCCGCTGTGCGCGTGGGCGTGCTCAATGCAGAGAAAGCGCGTGCAGCCGACCTGCGCCAATTGACCGAGTTGATATTCAAGCCCGGATTTTCCACACACGACACCGTTGACGAAGACGCAGGTCGAGGCGTTGGATTGGATGTGGTGCGGGACTTGGTCGCCCGTGTGCGGGGGCGTATCCACATCGGCACCGCGCCCGGCAAGTATTGCCACTTTCGGGTACAGATTCCTGCACACCTGTTTTCGTCATCCCAGATGGCAACCCTTGCACTGCAGCCGGAGGCACACGACTAATGGAACTCAAGCTCATGATTATTGATGACTCCAATGTCATCCGCGGAAAAATCTCGCGAGCACTGACGCGACACAACATGCGTGTCGTTGCCACTGCCTCAAACGGCGAGGAAGCTGTAGAACGCTTTATGCCCGACAAGCCAGACGTTGTGACCATGGATCTGACCATGCCGCGCATGGATGGCCTGGAGTGCATCCGCAAGCTCAAAAAAATCAAGCCGAACCTGAAGATTCTGGTGGTCTCGGCATTGGCTGACAAGGCAACCGCCATTCAGGCGTTGAAGGAAGGCGCACAAGGATTCTTGTGCAAACCGTTTTCCGACGACGACCTGACCGAGGCGATCGACGAACTTCTTAGTGGGGGTTGAAATGGACGAAGACCAGCTGCGAATCTTTGTAGGAATTGTTCAGAAATATTTTGAGAGTGAGACGGGCAAGGGACCGGATACCGGCAGCCCCTACCTCGGTGATGTGACTGATTTGCCCATGTTGGATTTCACGGGCGTGATTGGCATTTCGGGCGTTCGGCAGGGCTGCGTGTATATCACCGCAGGACCCGATTTGCTGCGTGCGCTGCTGCTCCACGTGGGAGAAACCGATGTCTCCGATCGCAATTTATGTGACTTGGCGGGCGAGATTGCCAACACCATAGCAGGCAACGCGCGCTTGCATTTTGGACCGGACTTCATGATCTCGGTGCCGGTGATTGTGCGGGGTGCCGCGCAGGCCATACACATGCCACGCAACACCAAGGCTTACGTTATTCCATTTCGGTGGCGCAAACAGCCAGCGTCATTGGTGGTGAGTCTGCAATGACGTGCGGCCTCATGCTGACTGGACTTTGCTTTTCGGAGAACCATCCATGAACGCATTTTTTAAGGCTGCTGCACTCCGCAGGGTGCGTACGTTGCGCGTTGTGACAGTGTTGCTTGCGGCGCAGTGGGTCATTCCGGCGTGGGCCGATACCACGCTGACCAACGCCTCCTATACAGCGACCAAGGAGATGTACGCCGCCTACAACCCGGCATTTGCACGCTACTGGAAGTCTAAGACCGGTGAAACGGTGCAAATCACCCAATCCCATGCGAACTCCAGTACCCAAGCCAGTTTGGTCAACAATGGCATGGCGGCTGACGTAGTGACACTGTCGGTGCCGCTGGACATTGATGAGATTGCCAGCAATCGCATCATTGCGGAAGGCTGGAAGCAACGCCTGCCCCAATCGTCCACGCCGTACTACTCCACCATCGTATTCTTGGTGCACAACGGTAATCCCAAAGGGATCAAAGATTGGCCAGACCTGGTGCGCTGGGGGGTGCGGGTGGTGATGTCCAACCCTAAGTCGTCTGGCGGCGCGCGTTGGAGCCATTTGGCGGCGTGGGGCTATGCGCTCAAGAAGCCTGGTGGAACAGAGGCCAGTGCACGTGATTTTCTCAAGCGTTTGTATAACAACAACAAGCTGCTGGAGTACACCGCGCGCGGCGCATCCAATACCTTCGTCAATCTCAAGCAGGGTGACGTGATGGTCTCATGGGAAAACGAAGCCTTTCAGATTTTGGCGCAGCACCCAGACCTGTTTCAAATGGTGGTGCCATCTATCTCCGTTGTGGCCGAGCCGCCTGTGGCAGTGGTGGACAGGGTAGTGGACCAGCGCGGCACGCGCAAAGTGGCTGAGGCCTACTTGCAATATTTGTACAGCGCCGAAGGCCAGTCCATTGCTGCGCAGCACTTTTATCGCCCTTCCGATCCAACTGTGGCAAGCCAGTTCGAGAAACAGTTCAAGCCGCTCAAACTATTCAAGGCAGCGGAGCTCTACAAAGACTGGCAAACCATTGACCGCATCCACTTTCAGGACGGCGGAATTTTTGACCAGGTCTATGACCAGTACCGTAACGGATCCTGACCAAGGCTTGCTTTTCAAACTTGAAACATTCGCAAAAGGGGCATTCCATGAAATCCAAGTATTCGACGCTGATCCGCACGCTTTTGCTTGCAGGACATGTAATGGGGCTTGTGTGGAGTCAATCCGCAGTGGCCAGCGATGATCGCGTTGTGGACCCTGCAGTGGTCCGCGAAGTGGGTGAATTGGCACGCCATTTGGCGGCGCTGTGTCCTGTGTCGGATGCGGCCAATCAGGCGGCGTTTGATACCTGTCGGAAGGGCCTATTTGGCAATGAACTCTTGCAGAGCAGACTGAGCCCTGTCACGCTGTGGGGTCGTCAAGCAGACCCAGCCACCCCCCTAAAGAAGGCCAACCTCACACAGTTTGCGCCGGAGGTGCTGGGCGGCATGTACATGCCATTGTTCATGTTCGACGGCACATACACCGTCACTTTTTCGCAGGCCAATGGCTTGTATGAAGCCCGGCTGGGTGTTGGCTTTCGCAATCGTCTGCAGCCTGGGCAGTTTCCGTATCCCTTCTGGCATGAATTTGACAAGTGGAATACCTACGAGAACGCAAAATCCATGGTGTTCTGGATTGATCCCAAGTCGCACAGGGCACGGGTTGTTCAGTTCACGCGCTTTGGCGACGGAGCACCGCTACTCCAAGTGCAGCCAGCGCAACCGCCTGCATTCGATGGCAAATGGTTGTGGACCGATGCCCAAGGTAAGGCGCAACCTGCAGTGACGCTATTTGATGGTTTGTTTGATGATGCCAACCCCCACAAAAGGGAACTTGAAAAGACCTACCGTGAATTAGCCCTGTCGTTGCGCGAGAGTCAGTGCCTCCAGTGCCATGTGCCCAACAATCCCAACCGCTCGTCGAGACTGGTTTTGTTGCAATCGCCCGCACATGCCGCGGCAGAAATCAAACGCCTGCTCAAACAGGTGCAGTCCGATCGTATGCCCGTCGATGAGTTCGGCATGGAAGAGCGGTTGGAGCATGGCGTGAAAACTGTTTTGCTGGAGCGTGGCCGTGAATTTGAGGCCGTTGTCGACAAGGCCCATGCGTGGGAGCGCGAGAAGCGAAAGACAGCGTCCGGTGCACCGTCCAGCGTGCAGTAGCATTTTTAGTTACGGAGGGCTTATGCCATTGATTTTGCAACGGTCGTTGGGTGCCATCGTTTTGTTGTCACTGGCTATGCCAGCTGTGTATGCCGCAGAGGTTCTAGGGGCTGGGGCTTCATTGCCAGCGCCGGTCTATGCCAAATGGGCCAAGGCCTATAAGTTGGCGTCTGGAAACAAGGTGGTGTACCAGTCCATCGGTTCAGGCAGTGGCGTCGCGCAAATTACAGCCAAGTCTGTGGACTTCGGTGCGTCGGATACGCCCTTGTCGGGCGCTGCGCTGGAGAAGAATGGTCTGGTGCAGTTTCCTGTGTTGCTGGGTGGTGCTGTGCCAATCGTTAATCTGCCAAATGCCAAAGCGGGTGATCTCAAACTCAGTGGCCCGGTGTTGGCGGACATCTACTTGGGAAAGATCACCACATGGGATAACAAGGCTATCGCAGAACTCAACGCAGGCCATTCCTTGCCCAAGTTGGCCATTGCTGTGGTGCACCGATCGGATAGCTCGGGCACCACATTGGTGTTTACTGATTACCTCTCCAAAGTCAGCCCGTCATGGAAAGAGCGCTTGGGCCGTGGCGTGACGGTGCCTTGGACGGTTGGTCTGGGTGGCAAGGGTGACGAAGGCGTCAGCAAGTTTGTGCAGCGCCTACCCGGCGCGATTGGCTTTGTTGACTATGGCTACGCGCTCAGACATTCATTGGTATTCACCCAGCTCAAAAATCAAAGTGGCGCGTTTGTCGCTCCCAATGCGCAGAGCCTCGCAGCGGCAACCAGCACCAATTGGGAGAATTCCAACTACTCAGAAATCTTGACCGATGAACGAAGCCAGGGTGCATGGCCCATGACCGGGGCAACATTTGTTCTGGTCCGCAAGGTACCCGACAAACCCGCACAAGCCCGTGAGGTCCTCAAATTCTTTGCCTGGGCGCTCAAAAGTGGTGGCAATCAAGCATCTGAAACCAACTATGTGCCGTTGGCGGATAGCACGGTTCGCGCAGTGGCCGCCTCCTGGCAACTGGTGCGCGACGCTACCGGAAAATCGGTTTACGAATAGTGCAGGAGCAGCTATTGCAGCGGAGGCGCTTTAGCCTGCCCACTGCACCACGCCCGCCACTGCACACGCGCAAGCCACAAAGATCACGGCGGCAAGGATGCGCGGCCGCCCATCGTCACGTGAGGCTTGCATAGCATCCGCAACCTCGGTATCACCATGCCACATGGCAGGCACCAAATTGTTTTTGCGCATCATGGCATAGAAGGCAATGGCAGCAACGTGTAGTACCACCAAAGCAATCAATACTGGCTTTCCAATTTCTGTATGGAAATAGGTGGCCTTAGCAGCCCAGTAGCTGGACGCGAAATGTGCAAATGGACCGGTGGTTGCAATTTCATCGTCGCTGAAAAGTCCCGTTGCAATTTGAAGAAATGCAAACGCCAGCATGGCCAGAACGGAAAGCGCGCCCAGGGGGTTATGCCCAATAACGGTGCGGGCCTGAGCCGGCCCTCGGGCGTACCGAATAATCGCCGCGGGCCCCGCGACAAATACACCAAATCGGGACCAATACCCACCCACCACACCCCAGATCACTCTGAAAAGCAGAAGACTCAAGACGGTGTAGCCCAGCCGAAAGTGCCAAACCATGGCGTCACCACCCACCTCGCCGGTGATTACGAGGCCTGCAAAGCCTACGACAAGGCTCCAATGGAACACCCGCGTTGGCAAATCCCAAACCCTGACTTTTTTCACACTGTGTTCCTTTGTCTAAATTGCGTTGAGGGCAGGCAATGGTAAGTATCAGCGTCAAACGCTTGCGCGTAAGAATGCAAAACGCAAAGTGTGTAAGACGTTGTGAATGCACTATTAAACTTCACCCTGCAGGAAACCGCAGGTACGAATAGACTCTACTACGCTTTGTTTTTTTCAACCCCCAGATTTTGAGGCGCCGCATGAAGAAACTAGTCGTCACATTGCTTACGATTGCAGCTGCCTTGAACACGGTTTCTGCATCTGCGCAATTTGCCAGATCGGAAGATGCCATCCGATACCGGCAGAGTGCTTTTTATCTGATGCACCAGCACTTTGGCCGCGTCGCAGCCATGGCTTCCGGGAAAATCCCATTTGATCCCAAAGCTGCGATCGACAATGCAGCCACATTAGAGGTGGTTGGCAAGTTGCCTTGGTCGGCGTTTGGAGAGGGTACCGATCGTGGGCGCGAGCACCGGGCCCTCGCCGAAGTTTGGACCGACAAGGCGAAATTCAAAGAATACGCTGATGCAATGCAATTGGAGCTGACCAAGCTCAGTGCTGCCACCAAAACAGGAAGCCTCGACTCTGTGAAACAGGCGGTTCGGGGTGTTGGTGGAAGTTGCAAAACTTGCCACGATGCATTCCACAAAAACTAACCACCACAGGCGTCTTTCAAATGGAAAGTTACTTACTCGATTGGGCCAATCTCTTGCTGCGCTGGGTCCACGTGATTACTGCTATCGCCTGGGTGGGTTCATCCTTCTATTTCGTATTTTTGGACAGCAGCCTGACGCCCCCGGTTGACGAGGATCTCAAGCGCCAAGGTGTCAGCGGTGAGCTCTGGGCCGTGCATGGCGGGGGCTTTTACCACCCGGTCAAATTTGCGGGGGCGCCACCCCAGCTGCCTGCGCACTTGCACTGGTTTTATTGGGAAAGCTACACGACCTGGCTGAGCGGCTTTTCACTGTTCACCCTGTCCTACCTTTGGAGTGCTGGTACCTATCTGATTGACAAGTCGGTGATGGATTGGTCGCCCACAGCGGCTGTTTCCGTAGCGCTGGCGTTTCTGGCGGTGTTTTGGCTGGCGTATGACAGCATCTGCCGCATTTTTGGCAACCACGAGCATGGGGATACCATCGTCGGCGTGCTCGTAGCCATCTTGGTGGCGGTGGCGGCGTGGCTGGCATGCCATTGGTTTGCAGGGCGTGCCGCCTTTTTGCTGGTGGGCGCCATGATTGCCACCAGCATGACCGCCAATGTGGCGCACTGGATCATTCCCGGTCAGCGCAAAGTGATCGCTGCGATACGGGCCGGTGAACCAGTCGACCCCATCCATGGCAAGCGTGGCAAACAGCGCAGTGTGCACAACACCTACTTCGCTTTGCCAGTGTTGTTTGCCATGCTCAGCGGCCACTACAGTTTCACGTATACCCATCCTCAGAACTGGTTGGTACTGGTGCTGATGATGTTTGCTGGCGCGGCCATACGCCAATTTTTTGTACTGCGCCATGGTTTCAAACTGGGGCGGCACGCACACCCTTGGCCGTACGCCCTGGCGGGTGTCGTAGCCATTGTGGGCACCATCATTTGGCTCAAGCCCGCGCCTATCGACCCTGCAGTTGCTATCAATACAGTAGCAAGTGATGCACATTCTACGAGGGCTAGTGGTCAAATTGGTTACCATTCGTTGCGGGAAGTGCTGGAGCAACGGTGCTACATGTGCCATGGTGCGCAGGTGCAGATGAAGGGTGTGCGGCTGGACTCCACTGCGGGTGTGCGACTCCATGCCCAGGCGATATACCAGCAAGCAGTGGTGACCAAAGTCATGCCGATGAACAATGCCACCGGCATGACTGATGCGGAGCGTGGCCTGATCAAGACCTGGTTTGAAAGTGGCGCGCCACTGGAGTGATGGATGCGCCCGGGACCCCTTTGGAGGGGCGGGCATCCGAAGTGTTATTCAAAAGCCCTGTTGGCCTTGCTTCTGATCTCTTGCATCTCGCCGCTTGTCGCCATGCGTTTCAGCACGGCTGATAGCCGAGCACCGGTTTCTTTGTGTTGCATCCGCAAGTAGTGGTAAAGCTGCACGGTTTCCAAGACGCCGTCGAGTCGAACAGCACCCATGGCGCGTGCCAACGGGTGTGGCTTGCTTTGCAAGGGTTCACCCATCACCACTACATCGACTGCGCCACGCTGGAACAGTCTGAACATCTCAATGACTGAGCTGGCTTCTATGCGCTGTGCGCCAGCCGGGAGGTTGCGCTCAATCATCAGCGTGCCGCGCAAGAACCCCACCCGTCGGCCATCAAGCTGGCTCCATTGGTTGAGCGGGATTTTGGCATCCGCACCATAGGCATGGATTTCGGTCGCGGTGATGGGGGTTTCCACGCGGTACAGGCTTGGCTGCTCGTGGGCCAACTCAGCAATGCGAAAGACATTGCCGTCCAGTCCGCCGTTGAGCATCATGGCCATGGCGCGGCGCGCTGGCAAATCGACAAACTCTACGGGTTGCTTCAACTCAGCATAGGCATATGCCAGTATGGCTTCACCACTTGCGATCAAGGTGTCGGATTTTTGGTCCCACGTTCCGATGCGCAGTGGTTGCGCCTGCACACCCACACTGAGAAGCCAGCTCAGCACAAGGTACATGCATCGTGTTGAAGACCTTGTCATGGAGAGGGTAACTTAGCCAGCCAAGCCTGCGTAGACGTTTTGCACGTCATCGTTTCCATCAATGGCTGCAAGAAATGCTTCAACTTCTTCCAGTTGTTCTGTACTGAGGCTGGCCGGATCTATGGGGTTCTTGGGCTTATAGCCCAGTTTGGCGGAAAGCACGGTAAATCCTTGTGCGGGTAGCGCACGGCTCACCACATCCAAATCCGTGGGGTCGGTCAAAAACAGCGTGTGGCCTTCTTCTTCCCCGGCTTCCAGATCCTGCGCGCCAGCCTCAATGGCGGCCACTTCCGGATCGGCACCAGCAACAGCAGGTTCGGCTTCAATCATGCCCACATGGTCAAAGTCCCATGCCACGGATCCGGACGTGCCCAACTGCCCCTTGCGAAAGAGCACGCGCATTTCTGGCGCGGTGCGGTTGACATTGTCTGTGAGGCACTCCACCATGAGTGGCACCCTATGGGGTGCAAAGCCTTCGTAGATCACGTGTTCAAAGTTGACGGACTCACCCGTCAACCCGGCCCCTTTTTTGATGGCGCGTTCCAATGTTTCTTTGGGCATGGAGACCTTGCGCGCCTGCTCCAACACCAGTCGCAAGCGTGAGTTGCCGGCAGGGTCTGCGCCGCTGCGTGCCGCGATCATGATGTCTTTTGCCAAACGCCCAAAGAGCTTGCCTTTGGCGTTTGCGGCCAGTTCCTTACCTTTTGCTTTCCACTGCGCTCCCATGTTGGGTTTTCCTTGATGTTGTCTTGGGGGACTAGGTTATACACCCAACTGGCGTTCGCCCCCAACACTTTTGGGCCACTTTGGGGACGAGCAGGCAGTAGAACTAGTGTCGTGCTGCCAGCTGCAGCGCCAGGGCATTGTGACGTTCCACCACCGGGCCCAAGTCCACCGTGGTGAGGATTCCATTACGCACCACGACGTGGCCATTGACGACGGTGTAGTCTGCCTGCGGGCTACTGCACAACATGAGCGCCCCCACCGGGTCGTGCACAGCACCACCGGCAAAGCTGAGTGTTTGTAGATCAAACAGGGCCATGTCGGCACACATGCCTACCGCGATATGGCCAATATCCTTGCGCCCCAATACCTGTGCACCACCGCGGGTTGCCAGCGCCAGCGCGTCACGTGGCGTCATTTCGGCGGGACCCAGGTCGCAGCCAAAGAAGGTGCGCTGCTCTCCGTTTGCCACGGTGCGTACCTCGGGTCCTTCCATTGCACGCCCTACCCGCGCCAACAGCAAGGCCTGGCGTGCCTCATTGACCATGTGGGCAGCATCGTTGCTCGCGCAGCCATCTACACCCAAGCCCACGGCTACACCGGCATTGAGCATGCGTCGGACGGGGGCAATACCGCTGGCGAGGCGCATATTGCTGCACGGGCAGTGGGCCACGCCGGTTTGGGTGGCCGCAAACAAGCTGATGCCAGCATCGTCAAGTTTTACACAATGGGCGTGCCATACGTCTGCGCCAAGCCAGCCCAGGTCTTGCGCGTACTGCGCGGGCGTGCAATTGAACTTTTCGCGGGAGTAGGCCAGGTCGTGGTCGTTTTCTGCCAGGTGCGTGTGCAGGCGTGCGCCCATAGAGCGGGCAAGCACGGCAGATTCACGCATCAGGTCCTGGCTGACGCTAAACGGAGAGCAGGGTGCCACCGCCACGTTCACCATCGCTCCGTGCTTTGTATCGTGGTACCGCTCAATCAGGCGTTGGGTGTCTTTGAGAATGAAGTCTTCGCGTTCCACTACGCGATCTGGCGGTAGTCCGCCTTGGCCTTGGCCCACGCTCATGCTGCCACGTGTGGCAACAAAACGCATGCCAATCTGCTGTGCCGCCGCAATGCTATCGTCCAACTGCACGCCATTGGGGTAGATGTAGAGGTGGTCACTGCTGGTGGTGCATCCGCTCAAAAGCAACTCCGCCATGGCGACTTGGGTGCTGACGTGGACCATCTCAGGCGTCAACCCTGCCCAAATCGGGTAAAGCCCTTGCAACCAGCCAAAAAGCTCTGCATTTTGCACAGAAGGTATGGCCCTTGTCAGGCTTTGGTACATGTGGTGGTGCGTGTTGACCAGACCAGGCACGACCAGGTGATTGCGGGCATCCACGATCTCGTCCGCAGCCAATGCATCCGGTGGTAGTTCTGAAGATGGGCCGACGAAGGCAATGCGGCCGCTGCGCACCAGGATGGATGCGTTGAAAAGTTCGGCGGTCTCACTTGTGCAAGACGGATCCAATGTGGCCACACAGCGGGCATTGTGAATCAGGAGTGAAGCCAATCTGTGTGTTGTCGAATGCGTGTCAATGGGTGGATGCCTGTCGACATTTCAACACGATTTGAAGGTATCGCGTCGCAAATGCTTGGGTGAATGGTCTTTGCAGACTGCATCTGGGTGCCGCAGGCTTTGCTGCAAATGTTTGATCTTGCTCAATGTGGTCGATCATCAGTCGCGGCACAGTCCGCACTATGCTTGCCATCCATGCCCTTTTCCCTGATCTGACGCCAACCTCTGTTGCCGCTGGCACTGCAATCTTACGGCGCGCGGTAGTGATGGACACGGTGACCTACATCGTCAGCGGCAGTGTGCTGGTCGGTGTATTGGGAACTGGCGCCAGCACGGGCACGATAGAACACCACTTGGGAACGGTAGAAGGCCCGAGCTGGCTGGAGCCCACGGCCGCCGTTTTGGATCTGCCTTGTGCGGTCGACGCGGTCGCACAGTCAGATGTCGTGTTGTTTGCAGTGCCGCTGGCAGCGTTTCGCGCCATAGCCGGCTCTGGTGCTTTGGAAGCGCATTCTCTGTTGCAAGATATTGCCAGATTGCATCGCCAACAAACGGAGTTGACGGTCAGCCGATTGGCAAAAGACGCAGAAGCGCGCTGCGCGGAGTGGCTGCTACAGCATTCCCAGACCAGCGTCGAGGGTGGTTGCTTGGTGCATCTACAACTGCGAAAGCGTGCCATTGCTGCGCAGTTAGGTATAGCGCCAGAAACACTGTCACGCGTGCTGCGCCATTTGCGTGAGCTGCGCCTCATCAGCGGATCAGGTCGCACGCTCGATCTGGTGGACCCTGTAGGCCTGCGCACGCTGGCGGGCACACCTAGCACGGCGTAAGAGCATGTTTGCCTGATTAGGCAGTCTTGTAACCCATGGTCTGTGGCAACCACAGTACGATCTGTGGAAACACGGTCATGGCAATCAATAGCATCAGCAACATGAGCAAGAAGGGCCAGCCTTCTTTCATCATTTCCCCAATGGGAATGCCGGTGAGTGCCTTGGTGACAAACAGCAGCATACCAAAGGGTGGATGAATCAGCCCGATCATCATGTTCAGCACCACGAGCACGCCAAAGTGAACCAGGTCGACGCCCAGAAGCGTAGCCGCAGGCAGCAGCATGGGCACGAAGACCAGCAAGAGCACCGATACATCCAAGAAACAGCCCAACACCAGAAACATGACGTTGACCAACAGCAGAAATTTCAACTGCGAGAGGTGCATGCTGTCCACCCATTGGGCCATTGCCTGTGGCACACCCTCGGCCGTAAAGGCATAGTTCAGCATAAACGAGCCCGCCAGAATCAATGTGATGACAGCACTGCCGCGCGTGGACTCCATCACCACGCCCCAAAACGTACGCCACGACAACGCCCGGTACACCACGGCGGCCAGAATCAACGCGTGCAAGGCTGCTACAGCCGCGGCTTCCGTGGGTGTAAACGCGCCGGAGTAAATACCGCCCAGCAGCACAATCGGCATGGACAGTGGCAGCGCACCACGGAACAAGATAGCGGGCCATTCGCGCAGTGGCACCGGCTCTTCGCGTGGCATGTTGCGCCGCGTGGCAATGACATGGACCACCGCCATCATCAACAGTGCCATCAGTACTCCTGGCAGGACGCCGCCCAAAAACAACGCGCCGACCGACGTACCCGACACCAGCGCATAGATGACCATGGGGATGCTGGGTGGAATGATGGGCCCCAGCGTGGCACTGGCTACCACCACCGCTCCGGCAAAGCCGCGTGAATACTCTGGCTTCTTGAGCATCTGCCGAATCGTGACCAGGCCGGGACCCGCAGCATCCGCAATGGCGCTGCCGCTCATGCCTGAAAAGATGACGCTGACCAGGATGTCCACCTGTGCCAAGCCGCCGCGCAGGCGCCCCACCAGAATGCGGCAAAAGTCAAAAATACGCTCACTGACCGTACCCGCATTCATGATGTTGGCCGCAAACACAAACAGTGGCACTGCCAATAACACGTAGCTGTTGTACAGACCATTTCCCACTTGCTCGGCCACCAGGCCCAGGTCCTGGTGCTTGACCAACAAGTAGGCAAAGCCCGATACCAACATGGAAAAACCGATGGGCATGCGCAGCAGCATGCCCGCTACCAGCACGCTGACCAGTACAAAAATTCCAATGCTCATGGTGCAGTGCCTTTAACCACTATGCGGTTCCGAATACGGCAGTTGCGCATCCAGCCCCATGCCGCGCATTGCACTCCAAATCCCCCAGAGGCTGCGCACCACCAGTGCGCCCAATAGCAGCACAAAGGGCACATAGACCCACATCAGCGGAACATCCAAAACGGGAGTGCCCTCGCGCGCCATGAAGTGCACATAGTCCCAACTAGCCGGCAGGCCCACCAGTGCCAAACCACCAATCAGCAGGTTTCCAATAATCTGCATGACCTGCCGCGCGCGGCGGCCCACACTGTTCCACACCAGGTCAAACACCACGTGTTCACGTTGAGGCACCACAAAGGCGGCGGCCCACAGAATGGCCCAGATATACAAAATGACAGCGGCTTCATCGGTCCAGGGCAGGGGCTGGTTGAAGCCGAAGCGGGCTGCAATCTGCACGATAAAGACAATGAAGAGCGTTAAGAAGAGGCCGCCACCCACTGCGTTGGCAAAGCGTTGAAGCCAGAGCACCATGGTCTCTAGTGTGTTGCGTTGATGCGGTCAACCAGCCCTGCGGGCCAGACCTTGGCGTAGTCAGATGTTTGGTAACTGGCTTGCACCGCTTTGCGGAAGGCCGCTATGTCCGGGGTGGTGACTTGAAGCCCTTCTCTCTTGAAGAATTCAACCAACTGCACTTCTTCTTGCGAGGTGTTGTCGTTGTTGTACGTTGCGGCGGCTTGCGCGGCAGCCCTGACCACTTTCTGTTGCGCAGCGTTCAGCGCGTCCAGGCTCTTGTTGGAGATGGCGATGAACAGGCTGTCCACCAGGTGGCTGGTCAGCACAATCTGTTTGGTCACCTCGTAAAACTTGGCGGCCTTGACGCTGGGTAGCGGATTGTCTTGCCCGTCAATCGTGCCGGTTTTGAGGCCCAAATAGACTTCACCAAATGCGAGCGGCGTGGCTGTCGCACCGAGCGAGTTGCCCAGAAACAGCCAGTCTTTCGATGCCGGCATGCGCAACTTGATGCCTTTCAGATCGGCCGGTGTTTTCACGGCACGTGCTTCACGTAGATTGAGCTGGCGTGTGCCGAGGTAGCAGGTGGACAAGATGGTGATGCCCATCTTCTCACGCACCGACTGAAACAGCTCGGTACCAATAGGCCCATTGAAGACTTTTTGCTGGTGGGCGGGGTCGCGCAGCATATACCCAGCCGTGAAGACCGAGAACGCGGGTATCAGCTTGGCTAGGTCTGCCGCAGAGACCGAAGTCAGCTCCAGGTTGCCGCGGGCCATGGCGGTGGGTTCTGCGCCTTGTTTAAAGAGCGAGGCATTCAGGTTGATTTGGACATCAAATGCGCCTGGCGCGCCTTTTTCCAGCGCATCTTTGAAAACGGTCCACATTTTGGCGTGCCAAGCATCAGGCACCGCAGGCGTAGAGATTCGCAGCACGGTTTTGGTTTGTGCAAACACGGGCAGGCTGGCAGTGGCCAGTGCGGCACATCCGCCTAGCAGTGTGCGGCGTTGGATAGGTGTGGCAAATTGCATGGCAAAACGTCGGGTTGGTGTCGCAAGGCAGCGGGCTACGGGAACAAAGCCTGCAGTGTATTACCTCGGCTTGGGGTTCTGGTTTGTTGGTGGTTGCATGTTGGCTGTTGCAGGGCGGGCGACGTGGCAGGCGTTCTCCGGCTCGCGTCGCGGGCGGCTGTTTCGGGTTGGTCACTGTGGCTGCGTCAACGGGGGGCTGGCATGCCGGTTCTGTGGCAACCGCAAGTGCGGCCTGCGTACGCCCGCCACGCCACCCGCCTGGGGGGCAAATGATTGCAAACGAAAAGTGCCTCTAGCCCTCGTGGAATGTGCGTGAATAGCTACTGTTTTTATAGCGATGTTTTTGTATCAATTGCAGCCTCGCACCGCAGGGTCGGTGGGCTGGGTGTTCCTACGTCGGCCCCATTCGCGGCAGCCGCAGAGCCGGTGCACCAGTCACCAATTTGACGCAGCAACCCTGGCAAGCCCAAAACCGTCGCCCGCGAGCGTGGGCCAGAGTAGGAATGCCCAGCCTGCCGACCTGGCCAACCCGCCCCGCCAGACATGCTGGGAAGCTCATCACAGCGCCTAGAAATGCTTGCAGGCCCTGGGTTTCACTTCACCCAATCTTCAATGGACGATCTCGGTTAAAGTCCTTGGTGTCGCTGGGCGCTCCCAGGACATCGTTTCCGTATTCCCCACTCTTTTGCATGACCAGCCCTACCACTGCTCCCGTTGTTTCCCGCCAAAAACTGATGGTGTTGGCCTGGCCCATATTTATTGAGCAGCTGCTGCACATGAGCACGGGGGTGATTGACACCTTTATGGTGAGCCACATTTCCGATGATGCCGTCGCGGCGCTGGGCTCCGCCCACCAAGTCATCATCCTGTTCATTATTTTGTTTGGCATTGTGGGCATTGGTACCAGCGTGGTGGTTACACACCACCTGGGCGGCAAAGACCGCGCCGGTGCGGACAGCATTGCCGCAACTGCCATTGGCGTGAACACATGGTTTGGCATTCTGGCGAGCATTGTGGTGTACCTGCTTGCGCAACCCTTGTTGACGCTGATTCAGCTGTCGCCGGAGCTACAGGCGTACGCCTTACCATTTTTGACGTTGATGGGAGCCACGCTGTTTTTGGAGGCCATGATCCAGGCCATCTCCGCTGTGCTGCGGGCACACGGCTATACGCGTGATCCCATGTTGGTGGCTGTAGGACAAAACATTCTCAATGTTGCGGGCAATTGCATTTTGCTGTTTGGCCTGTTGGGGGCACCCAAGATGGGGGTGCTGGGTGTGGCCTTGTCGACCGTGTTCAGCAGGGTGGTGGCATGCGCAGTGATGTGGGCATTGCTGGGTTATCGCATCCACCTCAAAGTCAAGGTGGCGGATTTCTTTGGGATTTCACGTGAACGGCTCGCACGCATCATGCACATTGGGTTGCCAGCCGCAGGCGAGCAAATCAGCTGGTTTTTGGCCTTCATGACGGTTACCGCGTTCACGGCCCGCATGGGCGATCAGCAGCTCGCCACCCAAACCTATGTCATGCAATTGGTGTGGTTTGTGGTTTTGTTTAGCGTTGCGATTGGCTTGGCCACCGAGATTCTGATTGGGCACATGGTCGGTTCCGGGGATTTTGAAGACGCCTACCATCAGCTGTTGCGCAGCCTGCGCATAGGTTTTTTCATGTCCATTTGCATGGCGTCATTGATCGCTGTGCTGTCGCCCTGGATGCTGGGTCTCTTTACTAGTGACCCGGCGATCATTGCAGGCGGGGTGGTTTTGATGCGGATCGGCATTTTTCTGGAGCCGGGCCGGGTCGCGAACCTGGTCGTCATCAACGCACTGCGCGCAACGGGCGATGCCCGCTACCCGGTGCTCATGGGTGTGTTTTCCATGTGGGGCGTGCTGGTGTTTGGCAGTTGGCTGTTGGGTACCTATTTTGGTTTGGGTCTGGTTGGCGTGTGGTGTGCCATGGCTGCGGACGAGTGGTTGCGTGGCATCTTGATGTACCGGCGTTGGAAGCAGCGCAAGTGGCTGAAGTACGCGCAGCGCACGCACGACAAGGTGCGGTCCGCCGCCACTGCTGCCTAGTTCAGTGGTATTCGATAACCCCTTCAATAGGGTCTGCCGGTGCGGCCCATGGGGCTTTCTCGATCATGCGTAAGGTGTCGGCGTAACCCGCTTCGCGGCGCGCGCGGACACTGGCGGCGGTGAGTCTGCCTCGTCGACTATTCCTTACAGTTGATGTGGAATGGAATATTGCCGCGCGCATTCGGCACCGGTTTGGCCGCTGGTTTCGCCATTCACCGACCACTATCCGTTGTTCGCCGAAAATGACGAGACAAGCGCACCGGCGCTCGATATCGTGACAGGGTCTTCACTCTTTATGGAATTTGCTATGCGCTACCACCCCCATTCACACGAACTTCTTGCGCACTGGCGCGATAACCCCCGCAGACGCGTGCTCTGGGGCATTGCACTGGTCGTGCTGGGTAGTGTGGTCCTGCTGGATCGACTGGCTGTGTTGGACCTCACGCAGTACCTGGGCCCCCAGGCCCGCTGGTGGCACTTTGGGCCTTTGCTCTTGTTGCTCAGTGGAGCGATCTCAGTTCTCAGCGCGCGGTCACTCCAGCACGCGTTGAATGGTCTTCTTCACATCGTATTGGGCACTTGGGTGTTTGCTTGCTTGGCGCAGTTATGGGGGCTCACGTTTACCAATAGCTGGCCCATTCCGCTCATCGTGACGGGCGTGCAAATGCTGGTGCATGGCTGGTTTGGCAGCCAATGCACCGTGACCAAAGAGGTGGCGCAATGAGCCCGCGGCGCGACCACACCCGCATGGTGTTGGGTGGCTTTGTCATATTGATTGGTGTGTTGGCGCTGGCCGACAACTTGTTTCAAATCAACACCCGCCAGGTGCTGCAGTTTTGGCCCGTGGTGTTCATGCTGGTCGGTGCCCTCAAGCTGAGCCACGCGCGGCATCTTGGGGGGCATTTGCTCGGTGCCGGATTTATGGCGGTCGGCGTATTGATGACACTAAACAATCTGGAATTGATTGCGTTTCACTTGCGCGACTGGTGGCCGCTGGGGGTAATCGCGGTTGGCATTGGCCTGATAGTGAAGGACCCCTTGCGCGGACATCTGCAGCGCATGCAGCAGCACTTAACTCCGCCCGATGAAGAAGGAAGCGCGCTCAATACCATGGCCGTGATGAGTGGTCACAAGCTCAATGTGCTGTCACAAGACTTGCGCCAAGGCGAAGCAACGGCTGTGATGGGTGGAATACAGATTGATTTTCGCAAGGCCGCGATCCAATCCGAAGCCACGCTCAAGGTCTTCGTGGTCATGGGGGGAATTGAAATCAAGGTTCCCGAAGGCTGGAGTGTGGATTGCCGCGCCATGGTCTTGATGGGTGGCGTTGAGGATAAAACCGTGCCCACAGCGCAACCTGGAAAGCGTCTGATCATTGAAGGCTTTGTGATGATGGGCGGCGTGGAAATCAAGAACTAGTCGCGTTGGCTGTCACATGAGTCCTATCACCGTCAACCTTCGCCGACGCATGGCCTATTTGGCTTTGTGTTTGCTATCGGGCCTTGCGATAGCCAGTGCGCTGGTGCAGGCGGCATTGACGCCCTGGCATGCGGCACTGGCGTTTGCGTTGCCCATGGCGGTGTGTCTGGGCTTTGTCGCCGCGTCGGCTTACTACGTGTGCCGGTCGGTAGTCTTGACGCAGCGCAGTGGCGTGCAGACGGTTGCCATGTATGGCGGCGCATCACTCATGGCCGGGCTATTCTGGGTGCTGGCGTGCCTGGGTTGGAATGTTCTGGGTGCCAGCATCCTGGGCACCGGAGCCGGCGAAGCTTGGGCTAGTGATCCATTAACCAGTGGTCACTTGTTGCCCCTGCCGCCCGGCTTGCTTTTATTTCTGGGATTTCTGGCGGGCGCTGTGTATTTGATTTCACTGTTGGCGCATGACATTTGGTTGGCGGCCGATCAGCTGCGTGCGGCCCAGGCGCGCGAAGCCCGTTCACACCTGTTGGCGCGCGAAGCGCAATTGCAGATGCTGCGGACACAAATCAACCCACACTTCTTGTTCAACAGTTTGAACTCCATTAGCGCGCTGACCGCACAGAATGCCGCTGCAGCCCGTGCCATGACGCTGGAGTTGGCGGCCTTCTTTCGCCAGACGCTCGCCCTCTCGGAGAAAGAGCGCATACCGCTGGCCGAGGAAATTGCATTGTGTGAGCACTTTTTGGCGGTTGAGAGAATCCGTTTTGGTGATCAGTTAAGCAGTGCCATAGAAGTATCGGACGCCGCCCTCGCGGTGCTGATTCCGCCGTTGCTGCTCCAGCCCTGCGTAGAAAATGCCGTCAAGCATGGTGTGCGGCATTTCGCCGAAGGCGGCTGTGTGACATTGCGCGCCATGGTGCAGCAAGACTGGCTCTACGTGACCATTGAAAACCCGGTCGATCCAGACGCACCAAGCAGTGCGGGTACGGGCACCGGCTTGCTCAATATCCGACAGCGCTTGGTGGCCATGTATGGCGAACGCGCCCGCTTCAAGTGGACACACAGCTCCGAGCGTTTCACCATGGAATTGGTGTTGCCTACTACCCTGGCATCGTGAGTCAAACCGTATTTTTGTAATGAGCACTAACCAACCGACCCTACGCGCTTTGATTGTGGACGACGAGTCTTTGGCACGCGGTTTGATACGTGAGTACCTTGCACCACACAGCGGTATCAGCATTGTGGGTGAGTCTGCCAATGGCATGCAGGCTGTGCAAGACATAACAACCCTTGTCCCTGACCTGATTTTTCTCGACATTCAAATGCCCAAGCTCAACGGACTAGAAGTGCTGGAGTTGACGGGGCGTAGATCCGGCGTGATCTTTACCACGGCTGACGATCAACATGCACTCAAGGCCTTTGATTTGCATGCGGTGGACTACTTGCTCAAGCCATTTTCGCAGGAGCGGTTTGATGAAGCGCTGACCCGTGCGCGGCTGGCACTGGCGCAGGCGTCGCCCGCGCTGCAGCAACTATTGGCTGATGCCAACCTGCGCCCCACCCGCATCCTGATTCGGGACCGCAGCCAGGTGCACGTGGTCGCGGTGGAAAAGGTCGAATACGTGCAAGCGCAAGACGACTACATCAGCATCCATAGCGCCGGGCGTGACTACCTCAAGACCCAATCACTGGCAGAGCTTGCTGCACAGCTTGACCCAGCCCAATTTGTGCGTGTGCACCGTTCGTACCTGCTCAACCTCGACTTTCTCCAAAGTCTGGAGCGGGCCACCAAAGACAACCATGTGGCGGTGCTGCGCAATGGCCAGCAAATCCCTGTTAGCCGCGCAGGGTATGAGCGGCTGGTTGAATTGCTCGATGCGCGATAGTCGTTGCGGAATCGGTTTCAGCTAAAAGGTATCTGGAGCGCTTGGTTTGCCAAGCGCATTGCCATAAGAGGGCCAACAGACAGACTGGGTGGCGGCAACTTGCCACAGTCGGGCCATGCGGACCGGTTTGGCCGCGTATAACTCAAAAGGTACCACCATGAAATCATTGATTCCACTCGTTTTGCTGACATCCGTACTCGGCCTGGGCGCATGCACCGGACCCATGGGCCCAACGGGCGCCACCGGGGACACCGGAGCCACAGGCAACCAAGGCAATACGGGAAATACAGGTAACACGGGTCGCCAAGGCAGCACTGGCTATACCGGCGCGACTGGAGCAACTGGTACACAAGGCAACACGGGCAACACTGGCTACACCGGTGCCACTGGTTCGACGGGTGCAACTGGCGACACTGGCGCTACCGGCAACCAGGGCAACACCGGTTACACAGGCGCCACCGGTGCCACAGGTTCCAAGGGCAATACAGGGAACACGGGTAGCACCGGAACTTCCGGAACCTCTGGCGGCCCAACGATCTTGGTCGTTCCGGCAGCCAAGTAAACCGTGTGGCTAACCGAATATATGACGGTTAGCCCTCGTGTGTATTGAATTTAGTGCTATTGAATTGATAGTGTTCTTGTGGTGATTTCACTGGTGAGTGCCATTCCAGCGCGGAAGAAACCCGTGGTGTCGAAAGGCTGCTGCTGCGCTTTGGTCAGGGAATCTTCAACGGTAGCAATCGCGGTGGGTCGTACGCGTAGGTAGCACGCAGGCGGTGACGCGCACGAAGTAGCGATGGCGACACGAGCACGGCGTAGAATAATTTGCTACTCACTTGCGGCGATACGCGCGGGTTCCCTACCGTGCTGCTGGAGAAAACGCTCATGGAACACCATTATTGATGTCAATGCAAAACGCTATTGCGCCACAGCCACCTAAGCTTCTGGTGGTTGACGATCAAGCAATTTGTATTGATCTGTTGTTTGCAGCGTTTTCTGCGGACTACCAGTTGATTGCTGCTACTTCTGGTGAGATGGCGCTCGCGTTATGCGCAACGGATCGCCCGGACATGGTGCTACTGGACGTCAGCATGGGTGGAGGAATGGATGGCTTCGCGGTGTGTTCGCGGCTTAAGGCGGACCCCTGCTTACGCGACATTCCAGTCATCTTTGTGACCGGGCAAGCCGATTCTGAATCGGAAACCCGTGGGCTTGAGGTGGGTGCAGTGGACTTCATTGCAAAGCCCGTCAATATTAAGGTTGCCCGTGCGCGTGTGAAGGCGCACTTCACCATACATGCCCAGGCCGCACAGCTGCGAGCCAGTGAGCAAGAGCAGCGGTATTTGGCGCAAGAGCTTGAGTTGCGCGCGGCACGATTCCATCTTCTCGTCGCAGGGCTGCATGTTGGCGTGCTGGTGCAGTCGCCAAGATCTGAGATTACGCTGGTTAATGCGCGAGCCTGTGAATTGTTAGGCCTGACAGAGGATCAGTTACTGGGAAAGACCAGTTTTGACCCGCGCTGGAACGTCATTCACGAGGATGGCTCTGACTTTCCCGGCCCCACGCATCCGGTGCCATTAGTGATTGCTTCCAAGAAGCCTGTGCGCAATGTGGTGATGGGAGTTTACCGCCCGATCCTCGGCGATCGGCTTTGGCTGCTGGTCAACGCTGAGCCGCAGCTGGATTCCAATGGCGCGCTCGTGGAGGTGATTTGCACCTTCTCGGATATCACTGAGCAGGTTCGTGCGCAGGAGCGGCTGCGAAACGGTGAGACGCGATTTCGCGCCATTATCGAATCCATGCCCGTGCCGATGGCACTCAACGACGATGCGGGCAATATCACATTTGTCAACGACGCGTTCGTGCAGACATATGGGTACACGCAGGCAGAAGTTTCCACACTGGAAGCGTGGTGGCCACTGGCTTACCCAGACCCCGACTACCGCGCATGGGTCGCGAAATTGTGGCTGCAGGAACTGGAAACGGCAAAGCGCGAGAACCGGGGATTTACGTCATTTGAAGTCAATCTTCGTGCAAAAGATGGGTCGGTGCATACCGTTTCAGCAGGTGCTGCAGCCTTCGATCCGGAACGCATGGATGAACATGTAGTCGTTTTGCACGACATCACGGCGATCAAGGCCATTCAAACGGCGCTGGAAGCAACGGTGGCAGAGAAGAATTCGCTGCTCAAAGAGGTGCACCACAGGGTAAAGAACAACCTGCAAATCATCACCAGCCTATTACGCTTGGAGAGTCGGCGCAGCACCCATGCAGAGACCACGACAGTCTTGGGTGAAATGCAAGCGCGCATCCGTGCGATGGCCTTGCTGCATGAATCGCTGTACCGCTCCGGAACGTTGGCGTCCATTGATCTGGGCCACTACTTACAGCAACTTTCCACGCAGGCTTTTAGAACCCAGTCGATGGATCCTGCTGCGGTCGCGCTCCAACTCCATCTGGGCACGGTACAGATTGGCATGGATCAAGCCATTCCTTGTGGGCTGCTGGTCAACGAGCTGATTTCCAACTGCCTGAAGCACGGATTTCCCACGGGTTCCACGGGCCAAGTCAGCATTGACCTGCGGCCACTTGCGCTGCAACAGCAATGGTGCCTGCGCGTCTGTGACAACGGGGTTGGGCTGCCACATGACTTTGAAGACCGACGCGAGAGGTCACTGGGTCTACAGTTGGCCGCAGACTTGGCACGGCAGATCGGTGGGGCTCTCGATATTTCACCCAACGTGGACAAGGGAGTCGCGTTTACCGTGGAGTTCAAAGTATTGGAGCCCGCGCCACTGATCATGCCGCTTTGAGAGCGACAATGACCGTGTGGACTGGAAGGCTGCAAAGCGCTTCAGGCGCTGGCCTTTGCAGTGATGGTCACCGTATCCAGCTGAATCATGGCGGGCACTGGCACATTGAGTTCTTGCGTGCTGCTGCTGTGCGCAAAGTCATCGAACGACAGAATCGTTGATCCACTGGTGACAACGGTCATCAAGCCAGCGATCATCACTGCGGTCAGTTGGTTGGTCAAAGTAGTGTTCATGTTTCTCTCCAAAGTTGCGTGCCACCGTGGCGCGTTGAAGAGAATGTAGGTTTTGTCGAATGCGCTTGCATGCGCATTGCGACGGGTTGCCCAAGCTGATGTGCGAGCTGCGTCTGGTCGCGACGGACGGCCTTGATCTTCTTATTAGCCGCCGCTTTCCAATGTGAAGGTGGCGTTGGTGTCTTGCTTCAGTAGTGCGACCATTTGCGGAAGCGCCAGTTGCAGAGCAGCTTTGAGCGTGTGCGGCGGGTTGATGATGAACATGCCGCTGGCGGGCAGGCCGGGACGAATTACTTCGCCAGCATCATCTTGCAATAGTTTGCTGGATTTGACGGTGAGTGTGGCACCCAACCAGCTTTTGCCAGCCTTGTTGGACAGGGTCTTGAGCTTTTTGGGCAGGTCGTGCGCTTCAGGGCGGGGAATGATGGGGTACCACACGGCATAGGTGCCGGTCACAAAACGTTGCAGCGAGTCGGCCACCATCACGGCGACACGGCCATAGTCTGTCTTGAGCTCGTAGCTGGGGTCGCAAAACACCAGTGCGCGGCGCGATGGGGGTGGCAAAAACTTCTTGATGCCTTCAAAACCATCTTCGCGCAGGATCGCAACCTGGCGGCCGGCCTCGAGTTGCGCGATGTTCGCCGTCAGGGTTTTGGTGTCAGTGGGGTGAATTTCAAACAGCTTGAGCTTGTCGCGGTCGCGCTCTTTCAGCACGTGCTGGATGATGAACGGTGAACCGGGGTACACCTTGTGGCTGTCTTTTTTATTGAAACTGGCAACCAGGTCCACGTAATCTTGCAGCGCTGGGGCGAATACTTGGTTTGGTGTGCCCGCCACCAATTTGAGAAAACCCTCAGCGGCCTCTGCGCTGGTTTGCGCATAATCCCCGTCTAGCCGGTACAGGCCAGCACCGGCATGGGTGTCGAAGACCGTTAGCGCAGCCTCTTTTTGCACCATGTGTCGCAAGATGGCCAGCAATGTGGTGTGTTTGAGGACGTCGGCATGGTTTCCGGCGTGGAAGGCGTGGCGGTAACTAAACATGCTTGGATGGTAACCTGTGGAGGCATGGATTGCCTATTTCGCCCAGGTTTTGTATAATGGAGGGCTTCGCAGCGCTTTTGTGGCTCCGCGGCGAAGGCTTTTCGTAATGTTTCGCGACGGCACGTCGAGCAACCCCACCTAAGAGATTCCCATCAGAGGAACGCCGACCGTGGAAAAGAGCCCGCCAAACCAATCCTTTTTTAGGAATTTCTCATGTCAACTTTCAGCGCAAAACCCGCTGAGGTCGTGCACGAGTGGTTTGTGATTGACGCGACCGATAAGGTCCTCGGACGAGTAGCCAGCGAAGTTGCTCTCCGTTTGCGCGGCAAACACAAGGCCATTTACACGCCTCACGTCGATACCGGCGATTTCATCATCGTCACCAATGCAGCCCAGCTGCGTGTCACCGGCGCCAAGTCGCTGGACAAGGTGTACTACCGCCATTCGGGTTACCCCGGCGGCATTTCGTCCACCAACTTCCGTGACATGCAAAACAAGTTCCCTGGCCGCGCTTTGGAAAAAGCCGTCAAGGGTATGTTGCCCAAGGGTCCCCTGGGTTACGCCATGATCAAGAAGCTCAAGGTTTACGGCGGTGCTGAGCACCCCCATACAGCCCAGCAGCCTAAGGTTCTGGACATTCCTGGTATTTCTCCCGCAGCAGTGAAACGTGAGGCCGCCAAATGATCGGTGAATGGAACAATGGCACCGGCCGTCGCAAATCCAGCGTCGCCCGCGTGTTTCTGAAAAAAGGCTCCGGCCAAATCGTCGTCAATGGCAAAGCCATCGAAAACTTTTTTGGTCGTGCAACATCCATCATGATCTGCAAGCAGCCCCTGCTGTTGACCAACCACGCCGAAACCTTTGACGTCATGGTCAATGTGGCCGGTGGCGGTGAGTCGGGCCAGGCTGGTGCAGTGCGCCACGGTATTACCCGTGCACTGATTGATTACGACGCAACGCTCAAGCCAACCTTGAGCCAAGCTGGCTTCGTGACGCGTGATGCGCGCGAAGTTGAACGTAAGAAGGTCGGCTTCCACGGCGCTCGCCGTCGCAAGCAGTTCTCCAAGCGTTAAGGCAAGCCCCCACGCTTGTCGCTGTGCGTACTGCGCTGCCCCCCGAGGGGGCGTTGGTCGTCTTGGGGCGGCCCAGCGACGACACATTGCCAACGCAACATTCCGTTGCACATATTACGACCGCCAGGGTGCAAACCCTCGCGGTCGTTTTACTTGGGGCTGCTAGACTTCGCGCTCCATGCGATTCAAACTCCTTCGTCGCCGTCTTACTGTCAGCGCTCCGCGCATGGCCATTCGCAGTGCCATGCCTTGGCCTTTGCGCTGGGCTATCGTGGCCATTGTCCTTGGCTTTTGCGCGGCCATTGGCTTGTGGGCCTTTGAGTTTGGCAAAGACATTGCCGGCCTCGAAAAGGGATCGCGAGAAGAATTGATCCGCCTGCGCGCGGAGCTGGCTACGGTCCAGACCGAGCTGGTTGCCGTCAAGGGCGACCGGGACCAGGCGCAGTCCATCGCCAATACCGCTGGCACATTGGTGACTGCGGAAAAAGCATCCCACGAGCGTGTCATGGCGCAACTCAAACAGCTGGAAATGGAAAACCGAGCCCTTCGGGATGACCTGGGATTCTTTGAAAAATTGATCCCAGCCGCTGGCGGTGAGGGCATGGCCATTCGCAGTTTGATGGCGGAGCTCCAAGGCGGCACCAAGTTAAAATGGCAAGTTCTGGTGATTCAGTCGGGTAAAAATCCCGGGGAATTCAATGGTCGGCTAGAGGTGGTTTTTTCGGGGCTACTCAACGACAAGCCCTGGAGTGCCAATCTTCCTGGTGACTCTATAACGGTCAAGTTTCGACAATACGGCCGGATGGAAGGTGAATTCGAATTGCCCGCCCAGGTGGTTGTCAAAGGTGTGTCTGCCCGGGTCATGGATGGAACAGTGGTCAAGGCGGCCCATTCCATCAAGTTGTAATCATTCAACGAGGTTCTCTATGTTTAATAAGAAGAAGCAACCACCTATCAAGAGTCTGATTGCCGAAGGCAGCCAAATTGACGGCAATATCCGCTTTACCGATGGTTTGCGGGTCGACGGTATGGTTGTTGGCAATATTGTGGCGGGCGAAGATGTGGCTAGTATCCTGGTGATCTCCGAAATTGCCAGCATTACCGGTGAAATCACCGCAGATCACATCATTATCAATGGTACGGTCAAAGGCCCCATCCACGCACGCAAGATGCTGGAGCTCCAGCCCAAGGCGCGTATTGACGGCGATGTCGAATATGCCGCCCTGGAGATGCATCAGGGGGCGTTGATTTCCGGCCAATTGCGGCCTCTCTTGGACGAAGGCGAAAAGCCCACACTCAAACTAGCGGCAAATAACCAGTAAAAGAATTCCCGACCGAATTGCTGTACTATTCTGTCAATACCTGATTCCACCGGAGTTCACCATGAGTGCCGTAGCCGAAAACATCCATACCGAAATGCCTGCACCAATCCTGTTTACCGACAGTGCAGCAGCCAAAGTGGCCGACCTGATTGCAGAAGAAGGCAACCCCGATCTCAAATTGCGCGTGTTTGTGCAAGGCGGCGGTTGTTCTGGTTTCCAATATGGTTTCACCTTTGACGAAATCACCAATGAAGACGACACCATCATGAGCAAGAACGGTGTGTCGCTGTTGATCGATGCCATGAGCTATCAATACCTAGTGGGCGCTGAGATCGACTACAAAGAAGACCTTCAAGGTGCCCAGTTCGTCATCAAGAACCCCAATGCCACGACCACCTGCGGTTGTGGCTCGTCGTTCTCATAGTCAAGCCGGGTAAATTGCACCCAAAATGCGGGCGCCTCGGGCGCCCGTAACGCTTTTGAGGCTCGATGTTTTTCGCATGACTGTCTGGCGCGCAAGCCAGGCAAATGCCGTGGCCTCTACCTGCAAGGGCGGCAAACCATGGGCAGCGGAGGATTCAACCAGGCAGTTCGGCAATGCTGCCCGCAAGCGTTCCATCAAAAAGTCGTTTAACGCACCGCCACCGCAGACGACCAGGCTTTCGCAACTGGGGCTTGCTTGCATCAGACTGCGGGCGCAAGCGATCGCTGTGAGTTCGGTCAACGTTGCTTGCACATCTTGCGGCTCCAGCGCCTGAAAACCGCCTAGCTTGTGGGCCAGCCAGCTGCTGTTGAACAAGTCGCGACCGGTGCTCTTGGGTGGTTTAAGACTGAAGAATGGTTCATCCAACAATCGCGCCAACAAAAAGTCTTTGATCTCCCCTTTGGCGGCCCAACGTCCCGCGTCGTCAAAAGGCTGACCGGTGTGTGTGCCGCACCAAGCGTCCATCATGGCATTGCCAGGGCCGCAGTCAAATCCGCATACATCGGGTGATGACGGATCGAGCACCGTGATGTTTGCAATTCCACCGATATTGAGCACCGCCAGCACCTGGTTGGGCCGGCCAAAAAAAGCCTGGTGAAACGGCGGTACCAAGGGCGCACCCTGACCGCCTGCTGCCACATCGCGGCTGCGAAAGTCAGCGACCACTTCAATGCCGCACAACTCTGCCAAGAGAGATGGATTGTTGAGCTGTAGGGTGTAGCCGGTTCCGTCAAATTCTTGCGGCCGATGGCGCACGGTCTGGCCGTGTGCGCCTATGGCCTGGACATCTTGCGCCGCGACGCCGCATTGGCGCAATAGCGCGTGCACTTGGCTTGCGTACAGGCGTACGAGCCCGTTGGCCGCAAGTGCAGCACGGTGCAATTCATTGTCGGAGGGCGCGTTCAGTGCCAATAGTTCTGCCCGCAATGCAGCTGGCAATGGCGCACTGCAGTGGCCCAAAACGGTGGAAAAAGACCCGTTGAATTCGACCAGAACTGCGTCCACCCCGTCGAGCGAGGTGCCAGACATCAGGCCTATATACAAGCTGGACAAGACTGCCGCCCAGAGCGGATTACTGTGCGCTGCCTGGCTGCATCTGTGCGGCCGCCAGCAGCTGAATTTTTACCTGCGCAGCTGCCTGGTTGAAGTTGGCACGTGCAGAAGCAGCAACCGGTACTGACTCGCTTTGGCGTGCGATGGTCAGCGGGTCTTTGTGCGCGCCGTTGACGCGAAACTCAAAATGCAGGTGCGGCCCAGTAGCCCAACCCGTCTGGCCTACAGCGCCCACGTTTTGTCCCTGGCTGATGTTTTGACCACCGCGTACATTGATGCGGCTCAGGTGCGCATAGACCGTGACATTGTTGTTGCGGTGCTTGACCATCACTACATTGCCAAAGCCATTCTGTACCCCGGCGAATTCAACCACGCCGTCACCCACGCTGCGTACAGGCGTACCGGTCGGTGCAGCATAGTCCACACCCAAATGGGCGCGCCAGGTTTGCAAAATAGGATGGAAACGCATTTTGAAACCGCTGGTCACCCGAGAAAATTCCATAGGTGACGCCAAGAAGGCGCGCCGCAGGCTTTCACCCGCCAGCGTGTAGTAGCCGCCTTTGGTCAATGTATGACTGGCTGTGGAGGCTGCCGCGCTGCCGCTCGTGACCGGCTCTTGAAACCACACGGCCTGGTATGGCTTGCCCGCGTTGACAAACTCAGCGCTCAAGACCCGACCCGCGCGCAATGGCTCGCCATCGCCTTCCAGCGTTTCGTAGGTGACCGCAAAGCGGTCGCCCTTGCGCAGAGCGCGGTGGAAATCAATGTCGCCCGAAAAAATTTCGGCAAGCTGGATCGCCACGGCATCGGGAATACGGGCGTCGTCGGTGGCTGCAAACAGCGACGAATTGATCGTACCGCTCGCTAAGCGCGAGGAAACGGTCATTGGCAGTGTCTCGATGCGGGACACAAAACCCTCGGGTGACTTTTCGACCGTCAGTCGCTTGAACATGCCATCGTCTTCAGGGCTCCAGCGGGCGCTGAGCTTGAGCAAGGTGTTGCTGTTGGTCGCTTCTACGGTGACATTGCGTCCAGCACGCCCCATGAGCGTCTGCTGCACTACGGTGTCGCTACGCAAAAATGCTGCAGCCTGTGGGTCATACAAACCCAGCCGTTTGAACAAGGATTCGGCTGAATCGGTGGAGCGGGTGATGTCGGAGCGGTACAAGCGCATGGCTTGGTCTTGCGTTGCGTCGCCGGACGCTACGAGCGCCAAGGGCTGCACAGTCTCCACCACGGTGCGGACCGTTAAATCAGCGGCATCCGGTGCCAAGGAGGCGACGGCAAAGGTCGCACCGGCGCCACCCAACATGAGGGCAGTCAGCGCAACGGTGAAGTGCTTGGGATGGCGCTGCACGAGGCCGGCTGCAAAGGAAATACTGTCTTGCGCGGCTTGTATCAGTCGAAGTGTCAAAATTCGGGCTCCATGGATTGGGGGCGGTGCCAGCTGGCACAACACCCCGAACTGCAACGTGGGCGCGACTAAAATCGAGTCGCTGACAATCCAACGCGGTTGCAGGAGGAAGGCCAGTATAGCGGTCTACCGCACAGACACATCGATAAAAACCCTTATGAATCAAGCCTCAAGCCCCCCGCCAGTTGTCCCAGTTGTAAGCGAACGTGTCCGCGAGGCACTGGCGGTCACCCTGCGCGGCGTGGAAGAGCTCCTTCCGCAAGACGAGTGGGTCAAAAAGCTCGCCAAATCAGAGGCCACTGGCACGCCACTGCGCATCAAGCTGGGGCTGGACCCTACTGCGCCCGACATCCACATCGGCCACACCGTAGTGCTGAACAAGATGCGCCAGCTGCAGGACCTGGGCCACACCGTGATCTTTCTGATTGGTGACTTCACCAGCATGATTGGCGACCCCAGCGGCCGCAACAGCACCCGCCCGCCGCTCACGGCCGAGCAAATCAAGGTGAATGCCGAAACCTACTACCGCCAGGCCAGCCTGGTGCTCGACCCGGCAAAGACCGAGATTCGTTACAACAGCGAGTGGAGCGACCCACTGGGCGCGCGCGGCATGATCCAGCTTGCCAGCCGCTACACCGTCGCCCGCATGATGGAGCGCAACGACTTTCACGACCGATTCAAGGCCGGCACACCGATTGCGGTCCACGAGTTCTTGTACCCCTTGATGCAGGGTTATGACAGCGTGGCCTTGAAGAGTGACCTGGAGCTGGGCGGCACCGACCAGAAGTTCAACCTGCTCATGGGGCGCACCCTGCAAGCCGAATACGGCCAGGAGCCGCAATGCATTTTGACCATGCCGCTGCTCGAAGGGCTGGACGGCGTGGAGAAAATGTCCAAGAGCAAGAACAACTACATCGGCATCAGTGAAGACGCCAACACCATGTTCGCCAAGGTCCTCAGCATTTCAGACGTGCTGATGTGGAAGTGGTACACGCTGCTGAGTTTCCGCAGCGAAGCCGACATTGCCGCCTTGAAAGCCGAAGTGGACGGTGGCCGCAACCCCAAAGACGCCAAGGTCGCGCTTGCAAAAGAAATCACCGCGCGCTTTCACAATGCCGCAGCTGCCGACGCGGCCGAGCAAGACTTCATCAACCGCAGCAAGGGTGGCGTGCCAGACGAAATTGCCGAGATCAGCCTGCCGCTGGGCGAGGGCGGTGCCGCGGTAGGCATTGCCGCGCTGCTCAAGTCAGCGGGCTTGGCAGCCAGCAGTGGCGAGGGCAATCGTTTGATTGATGGCGGTGGCGTGCGGGTGGATTCCAGCGTGGTGAGCGACAAGGGCTTGAAGCTGGCGGCGGGCACCTATGTGCTGCAGGTCGGCAAGCGCAAGTTTGCACGGGTTACGCTTGCGTGATGCCGGTGTGATGCGGGTATGAATGCTATAAAAATGGTAGCTGCTTACGCTTATTTCACGAGGGCTATGGGGCGTTTTCCATGATATCCATCCTGCAGCGGGTCAGCGCGGCCCGGGTCGACATTGACGGGCAAACCGTGGGATCTATTGGCCCTGGACTGCTCGTGCTGGTCTGCGCCGAACAGGGCGATACCGAAACACACGGCGACAAGCTGCTGGCCAAGATTTTGAAGCTGCGCATCTTCAGCGACGCACAGGGCAAGATGAACCACAGCGTGCAAGACATGGATGGCCAGGGCACGCAGGGCGGCTTGCTGATCGTGAGCCAGTTCACGCTGGCGGCCGATGCCACCGGTGGCAACCGACCCAGTTTCAAGACAGCAGCGGCCCCTGCGGATGGTCGGCGTTTGTATGATGCGCTGGTAGCCCAGGCGCGTCTGCAGCACGGTGTGGTGCAGACCGGCGTGTTCGCCGCGGATATGCAGGTCAGCTTGGTCAACGACGGGCCGGTCACCATTCCATTGCGCATTGCCACTGGCGGTTGACGGGGTCGCGCACAGCAGTGCAGGGCTTGCGGTCAGGCCGTGAAGTTAGGCCTTTAGCTGTGTGATGAGCGCGTGGGTTTGTGCCAATGCCTGTTCAAAATCCATGCTGGATACACATGCATCCAGCGGTTCCAATTGCGCGTGCATGGCAGGCCCACACAGTTGGCGCAATTGGGCCATGGTGTTCAGTGCCTGCAAGTCCGACCCGGCCAATTGGCCTGCCAAATTTTGCAAGATGGACACCAATGCTGTGGCATCTACTGGGGCTTCCACGGTGGCAGATACGCCTGGCACAGTGGCAGATGCCGCCTGTTCGGCCGCTTGAAGTGCGGAGAGCAAAAGGTGAAATCCTGGGGTTGCCTGTTCAATGGCCGTGCACATGTGTTGCGACGTTTCTGCGGCATGCTGCGGGTCGGGGCTGGTCAGCATGGTCTTCTCGCATTGCGCGGCAATTGCGGAAAGCTGCATGGCACCTACGGTGGCCGACAAACCCTTGATGGTGTGCAGAATGCGTGCGCTGTGCTGGGGTGTCTGGTTGGTTGTCGACTCGGCCAATTGATGCGGCGTGGCTGACAATTCTTCAATAAAGCTTTTCAGCACGCGGGCATAGAGCTCTGCGTTGTTGCCCATGCGCGCAAGCGCCGAAGGCATGTCGATGCCGGATGCAGTTGCAACGGCGTTGATGCGGTCGTCCACATCGGCGGGGGCTACATCCTTATGCAGTCCTTCCAGGCTCCAGCCCGCCTGTTTGCGCAGGACTTGCACCAGGTGGTTCAGATCAAATGGTTTGCCCACGTGATCGTTCATGCCGGCTGCCAGGCAGGCTTCGCGGTCCGATTCCATCGCGTTGGCCGTCATGGCCACAATGGGTAAGGTTTGCAGACCGAGCACACCGCGAATATGGCGCGCAGCCGTCAGGCCATCCATCACCGGCATTTGCATGTCCATCAGCACTACGTCAAATGCGGGGGCTGCGTGGGCGACTGCCGCCACGCCCTCACTTCCATCGGACGCAAGCTGCACCACTGCACCTTCGTCTTCCAGTAGCTCGCGTGCTACTTGCTGGTTGTTGGGGTTGTCTTCCACCACCAAGAGCCGCATGCCTTGCAGCCGCTTGTCTGTCACACGCCCACCATGGGTTGTAGCAGGCGCATCGGCGTGAGGGCTGGTCCGAACTGCACCGGCTGCGGCCAAGGTGGATGCGGTCACGGGCTTGAGCAGCACGCCGTCACGCAAAACGCGCTCTGCATCGTCGCGTTGTGACAGCAACTCCCGCGTATGGTTGTTGGCCATGAGCACGATCGGAGGGTCGCCTGGCAGATTGCGCTCACGCATGGCAGCAATGGTTTGCCAGCCGTCCATCCCCTCCATCTGCCAATCTACAAACACTGCGTCATAGGCAGGCGTTTGATGGGCCGCCGCGTGGAGTTTCTCCAGGGCCTGCTCGCCGCTGGATGCGGTGTCTACCGTCCACCCCAGTGCGCCGCAGAGCCGCTGGAACACCGCCAGCGCCGCGGCATTGTCCTCCACCACCAGGGCGTGCTTGGGCGGTGATGGTGCCAAGGCTGCTGGCAGTGCGGGTGCAGCCGGCAGTGCCAAGGTGATGGTGAAAAAGAATTGGCTGCCTTCACCCAAAGCACTGTGCAACGCCAGCTCACCACCCATCATCGCCACAAATCGCTGGCTGATGGCAAGGCCCAGCCCGGTGCCGCCGAAGCGGCGTGTGGTCGATGCCTCGGCCTGCGTAAACCCGCTAAAAATACGGGCTTGGTTCTCTGGCGCAATGCCAATACCGGAATCGCGCACACAGCAATACAGCGTCAATGCATCTGCACTGTGGTGCTGACCCTTCATCTCCAGCACCACATCGCCCTGCTCGGTGAACTTGATGGCGTTGCTGCACAGGTTGATCAACACCTGCTGGATGCGCAAGGCATCACCCATCACCATGCGCGGCATGACAGGGTCAATGTCAAAGACGAGCTCAATGGGTTTGTCCCCCACGTTAGAAGCAAGAATGACAGACAGGTCCCGCGCCAGTTGCCCGGTATCAAACGGGATGACATCCAGCACCATCTTTCCGCTCTCGATTTTTGAGAAGTCCAGGATGTCGTTGATCAAGCCCAGCAAGGTGCGTGCTGCGCCTTCGCTCTTGGCGGCATAGTCGGCCTGGCGGGTCGTAAGGTCGGTCTTTTGCAGCAAGGTGAGCATGCCCAAAATGGCGTTCATGGGCGTGCGGATTTCGTGGCTCATGTTGGCCAGGAACTGGCTCTTGGATACGGACGCTGCCTGCGCGGCCTCTGTCGCCTGCACGAGTTCAGTAATGTCAATGCGGAAACCGACAATATGACCGTCCGCCAATCTGCGTTCGATGATGCGCAGCGTGCGGCCATTGGCCAGCCGTTGAATCTGAACCGAGTTGCTGGCATTGTGGGCTGCCAGGCGCTCGGCCACCCATTCATCCACGCGCCCAATGGCTGCGGTGTACTGCCCTTGCTCGGCGCCCGCCCGAATAATGTCTTCAAACCGCGCGCCGGGCACCATCAGGTGGGCTACTTCACGGTGGGTTTCGCGGTACTTGTCGTTGCAAAACACAAGGCAACCATTCGGGTCATAGAGCACAAATGCTTCGTCAATGGCTTCCAGAGAGCCGCGCAACAGCTGGGCGTTGCGCTGTGATTCGGCTTGCATGGCATGCTGCGCGGTAATGTCCACGCGAATGGATACGTACTTTTCTATGTGGCCATCATCGCCAATGAAGGGAGCGACAAAGGTGTCAACCCAGTACAGATGGCCATCTTTGGCACGGTTGCACACCTGTCCGCGCCAGGGCATGCCAGATGAAATCGTTAGCCAGAAATCGACCCAGAATTCGGGCGGATGCACACCCGAGTTGACGATGCGGTGGTTTGCCCCCAACAGCTCCTCGCGTGTGTAGCCGCTGATGTCGCAAAAGGCGTCGTTGATCGCGGTGATGCGACCTGCCGCGTCGGCGGTGGATGTGGTGGCATGCATGTCCAGTGCGCTGAGCAAGGCATGGCTTTCACGCAAGGCGGCTTCCACTCGTGCGATGGCTTCGTGGCGTTCGGTCACGTCGGTGCCGATTTCCATGAACCCACTATAGTTGCCTATGGCATCGCGCTGGGGCTGTATTTCGGTGTCGACCCAATACTCACGCCCATTCTTGGCGCGGTTCAAAATCTCTACCCGGCAGAAACTTGAAGATGCCACGGCATCCGCTAACTTCGCTACCACTGCCGGGTCTGCCTTGCCGCTGCTGAGTAGTTCGCCGTGCGTCTTGCCCTGTGCTTCGGCCAAAGTAAAACCTGTAATGCGTGTAAAGCCTTCATTCACCCAGGTAATGCGCCCCGTATCGTCCGCCATCGACACGCAATTGGACGTGTATTTGGCAACTTGGGCCATGCGGTCCAGGTCTGCGGTCATGCGTTGTGCCAAGGCTTCTGCACGGCGTCGGTTGTTCACCTGCTGGTATAGCAAACTGGCCAGCATGGCACTGATCAAGGTGCCGCCGACCAGGACGAACCAATGACTGATTTGCTCATGCGTGGCTTCAAACACCGCCGTGCTGTGCATCTCCAGCGTCATGGTGCGCCCGGGTAGATCGAGCGTGCGCGTGGTGGAAAAGGCCCGTCCTTCGGAAGCTTTGCGGCCCGCTGCCAGTTTGGTGGTGTGCTGGTCCGCATCGAAGATCAAGGTCTTGCCAGATGCATCGCCTTGTCCATCGTAGATTTCAAAGTCCAGCAGGCCGGATTTCACATCCGCCATGTTGTCCAGCAATTCGCCAAACACAATGGGGCAGTAGACAAGCCCCACCAGCGCATTGCGCCGATCTTCTGGGGTAGCGGGGCGCGTGCCCTGTGTGTAGACGGGTACAAAAAGGAGTGCGCCCGGCGTCTTCTTATTGTCTTGAACCAGGGTGATGGCACCGGTTAGCGACGCTTCGCCCGTGTCGATGGCATGTTGTGCCCCGGCCCTGCGCAGTGGCTCAGACCCTACATCCAGCCCAAGCGCACCACGGTTGTGGGCTGGGGGCTCTATCCGTTTGATGACCAGCAGGTCATCGTGGCTCTTGTCGGCCAGTTGCCGAATGGCAAACTGGGGTGCACCGTCTGCCTGTTCTTTGGCCACTAATCGGTCGAGATCGGTCTTGGGGACCCGCTGAATGAAGCCAAAGCCGCGCACACCGGGAAATTCTTTGGGCAAGTCTCTGGCTGCAACGGCTGCCGCAAATGCCGAACGGGGCAGCTCGCCACTGGCCGCGTACACACTGCGCAACCCATTGAGCCCGTAGACTGAGCGGCGAAAGCGGATGACGATATCGTCTGCGGTCCGATCCGCGTTGCGCTGAAAATTTGTTTGCGCATCGGCTTGGTTCTTATGCAGCTCCCGCCAGGCGAATGTGGCGGCGAGGGCAAACCCCAAAAGGAAAACTGCTGTGGGCAAAAGCCACGCATGCAAAAACCGATTTTCCCTGTGCATCTGCCGCATCCGTTTCCATTGCAACCATAGGGCGCCCGGCGCGGTGGTTCAATCGCATGGATGCCACACCAGCCGGACACGGGTAGACCATGCTACCGTAATGCAGAAGGGTGGTGCAGATTTTTTGCAGGCCTGCCTGCGGGGGAAGTGGAGTCGCTTACGCGCTGGCTTTAGCTTGTGTGCGACGGCGGCGCGCAACAGCACCCACCAGTCCCAGACCCGCCAACATCAAGGCCAATGATTCTGGCTCTGGAACGGCGCTAACCATATACAACTGGTCTTGCGCATTGACGGTGTAGTTGCCACGGCTGTCTTTGCTGTAGAGGTTCAGCACCCGCACGTTGCCAATGCCTTGCCAGGCACCCGATGTGACAGCGGCATTGGCCAGTGACTTATAAGACGAAGCCAGCGTGCTCATGGTGCCAAAGGACTCGCCTTCAAGGGACCAGATGGCTTGCTGCAATGCCGTGTTCTTTGTGGCTTGTGAGCCGCTACCCCAAATAGCCGTGTTGGACAAATGGCTCGTGAAAAACTGGGTGAACAACCACGCAGTGCTGGCGCTGATAGGGTCTTGGGTAGACGTGTGGCCGGGTTCAGAACCACTGTAGGTGCCATAAGCTCCCGCTTTGTTGACGGTATGGTTGGTTACACCGCCCACCAGATAGGTGCTGCTACCAAAACTGATGCCCTCGTTGTACTCCAGGCAGAAGCTCTCAAACGAGTTGTTCCAGTTGCCAGAAGCGCCAGAGACCACCGAGCCATTGAACGCGCCACCATTGCCATTGCCGGTACCGTCAGTGAATTTGACGATGGAACCGGTCACTACCGATGCACCCGCCCATTGCATGCCGACCAGCAATGCGGCTGCGACGACAGACTTCAAACGATTCCCGGCTTTCAATTGGCGCATCATGGTTTCCACAGGTCAACTGTAATAAATTGTTAACAGACTGTAAGTGACCGGCCGCACCGGGTAAATAGTCCGAATGGACTAATAGAGCTGCGGGGGTGTGAACTTTGTCACGAAAAGGCAGTTTGGCAAGGTAGGTGGGCCACGCGTGACACTATCAAAATAGTAGCTGCCTACGCTTATTCCACGAGGGCTGGATGCGTATTTGGCTAATAAGGATTCTTGAAACCCAGCCGCGCCATGATCTCGGTCTCGCGCAGCTCCATGACCTGGGCATCTTCGTCCAGCTCGTGGTCCCAGCCCTGGGCGTGCAGGGTGCCATGCACGATCAGGTGGGCATAGTGGGCCTGGAGCGTCTTTTTCTGTTCCTTGGCTTCTTGGGCTACGACCGGGGCGCACAGCACCAGGTCGGCGCTGACGACCGGCTCCTGCGCGTAGTCAAAGGTGAGCACGTTGGTGGCGTAGTCTTTTTTGCGGTATTCCCGGTTCAGGCTTTGCCCTTCTTCGGCATCCACAATGCGCACCGTGATTTCGGCGTCGGTCTGCAGCGCATGGCGTATCCATTTTTTGACCAAATGGCGGGGCAGGGCGGCACGGTGCAGGTCGGCTTTGGCGACGGCGCTGAATTGCAGGGAGAGCGTGAGTTCGGGCAACATGGTGATAGAAATGGGTAAGGGCGTTATGGTTTTGCAACGGAGCGGCGGCCAGGCGTGCGGGTTTTGGGCAGGCCAATGCGGGGTAACTCGGGCTCGGGCTCTGGTATGTCGATGGCTGGCAGCTCCGCGAGCCGGGCCGCATCATAGGCATCCACCACACGGGCTACCAGCGGGTGGCGCACGATGTCGGCACTGGTCAAGTGGGTGATGGCAATACCGCCCACGCGGCGCAGCACGCGCTCGGCATCCACCAGCCCGCTCATCTGGGACTTTGGCAAGTCAATCTGGCTCACGTCTCCGGTAATGACAGCCTTGGCACCAAAGCCAATGCGGGTCAAAAACATCTTCATCTGCTCGGGCGTGGTGTTTTGCGCCTCGTCCAGAATCACAAAGGCATTGTTGAGGGTGCGCCCGCGCATAAAGCCCAGCGGGGCGATTTCGAGCTGCTGGCGTTCAAACGCCTTGTGTACCTGGTCGTAGCCCATCAGGTCATACAGCGCGTCATACAACGGGCGCAGATACGGGTCTACTTTTTGGTTCAGGTCGCCGGGCAAAAAGCCCAGCCGCTCACCCGCTTCCACCGCCGGGCGGGTCAAGACGATGCGTTGCACGGCGCTGCGCTGCAGAGCGTCCACCGCAGCGGCCACGGCCAAGTAGGTCTTGCCGGTGCCGGCCGGGCCAATGCCAAAGGTGATGTCGAATTCGGCAATGTTGTCCAGATACAGCGCCTGGTTTTTGCTGCGGGGTTTTAGATCGGCACGGCGCGTGGCCAGGCTGGGGCCATCGTCGGCATGGGGTGAACCATCGCCCGACAACATGAGCTGTACGGTGGCCGCGCTGATGGGCTTGGCTGCCAGCTCATAGAGTGCCTGGATCATGTCCATACCGCGCTGTGCTTTGGCCTTGGGGCCTTCGATTTTGAACTGCTCGTGGCGGTGCGCAATGTGAATGTCCAGCGCTGCCTCAATGGTGCGCAGGTGCTCGTCGGTGGGGCCGCACAGGTGAGACAGGCGGCTGTTGTTCAGCGGCTTAAAGGTGTGTCTGAGAATCAAGCTGATAATTCCGGGCAGGGGTAAAAGATCCCCAATGATAGGCAACAAACCCAGGGCACACGATGATCGGCAAACTCACAGGCATTCTCAGCGACAAAAACCCGCCCCAGGTCATCGTGGACTGTGGCGGCGTGGGCTACGAGGTGCAGGTGCCCATGAGCACGTTTTACAACCTGCCGGCCGATGGTGAGCGGGTGTCATTGCTCACCCATTTTGTAGTGCGTGAAGACGCACAGATTTTGTACGGCTTTTCCAGCACCGCAGAGCGCGCAGCGTTTCGTGAGCTGATCAAGATTTCGGGTGTGGGGCCACGCACGGCGCTGTCGGTGCTGTCGGGCATGAGTGTGGCGGAGCTGTCGCAAGCGGTCACGCTGCAAGAGGCGGGGCGCTTGATCAAAGTGCCGGGCATTGGCAAGAAGACCGCCGAGCGGCTGCTCTTGGAGCTGAAGGGAAAGCTCGGCGCGGATATCGGAGCTGGCGTGTCGGCCACCGTGGTTCACGATGCCCAGGCCGATATTTTGCAAGCTCTGCTGGCACTGGGCTACAGCGACAAGGAAGCCGCATTGGCACTGAAGGCGCTGCCCGGTGATGTGGGGGTGAGCGAGGGGATCAAGCTGGCGCTGCGGGCGTTGGCTCGGTGATTGTTTTTAAGAGGTGATATGTTGCGGTTTTTGTTGAAAGCAATATTGCTCGTGGGTTCTACAGTTGGTATCTTGGCGGGCTGCTCCGCACGTTACTGGTACAACTATGCAGCGGGAAATGCCAAGGCAGAGTGCGAGCGCAAGGCACCACCCGAGCGGCCTGATTGCCTCGCCACGGTCAACAACCGGACCTACGATGAGTATGAAAAGGAACGCAGCAAACAGTAGTGGTGCTGCGATACCTCTTCAATAGTCAGTCTACAGCGCCTCGCGCACCGCGCGTTCTTTGGTGGTTTGCACGGGCCGTGTACCACTCGGGTAAGAAAGGTCGATCTTTCATTCCGCAAAGCGATATACGTTTTTGCCTGCCGCCTTGGCGGCGTACAGGGCATCGTCCGCTCTTTTGAGTACGGTTTCGGGTTCATCCTCGCCATATCGATACAGCGCGATACCGATGGATGTACCAACATGCGCTTCGAATTCACCAAATTGCATCGGCTCATTCAAGACCGCTATCACACGCGCACCAATCTGGGAAATACTTTCAAGGCTCTCCGGGTTGTCTAACAGAATGACAAATTCGTCGCCCCCCAAGCGGGCCACGGTGTCCGAATTGCGGAGCAAACCCGTTATCCGCGTTGCCACAGTTTTCAAAACCTCGTCCCCCATCGCGTGGCCCAAGACATCGTTAACCTGTTTGAATGCATCCAAATCCAGAAACATGACCGCGACATGGCGTGACTCTCGCTGGGACATGGCAATCATCTGCCCCAGTCGTTCCATGAGAAGCCTGCGGTTGGGCAGCCCCGTCAGTCCATCGTGCAGCGCCATATGACGAACCAGTTGATCCCTGTCCCACTTCTCGGTGATGTCAGAGCAAATGCCTACGTATTGCGATACCGCTCCGCTTTGGTCACATATTGTTGAAATGGACAATTGCTCTAGATAGACAACGCCGTCTTTTCGCTTGCTCCACACTTCACCTTTCCAAATTCCGTCGGCTCTTAGCTTTTGGAACATGGCGTCGAAAAACGTTTTGTCGTGGCGGCCGGATTTCAAAATGCGCGCATTCTGACCCACTATCTCATCTGCTGAGTAACCGGTCAAAGCAGTAAAGGCGGAGTTGACGGAAATGATATTGGCGGCCGTATCGGTCACCATGATGCCTTCGGTGGTCGCTTCAAACACACTGGCAGACAGGCGGATTGCGGCATCAGCTTCCCGCAAGGGCGTGATGTTGGTTACCAAGGCGAAAAAGCCGTTGACGCTGCCGCTTGCGTCTTTATCTGGCATGTAGTCGGCTAGCGTATACCCCGTCGTTCCATCCGGTCGCTGAATGGCGCGTTCAAATTGCTGGGGTTCACCACGCAGGGCTTTTTCGATGTAGGGTAGGTTTTTCTGGAACAACTGATCGCCCAGAACTTCTTGCATAGGCAGTCCAAGCATCTCCTCGGGTGTTTTGCCGAACCACTCTAGATAAGGCTTGTTGGCAAATTTGCAGTGCAAATGCTTGTCCCAATAGCCAACCATACTGGGCAAGGCATCGGCCACCGTTCTCAAAAATCGTTCACTGGTGGTCAGTGCAGCGGAGATCGCTTCTGCGCGTTGTTTGGATTCGAGCAACGCCTGTTCAAAGCGGCTTCGCTCGGCAGATACAAACAGTACCCAGGTGAACCGATTGGTGCCATCTTGTGTTGTCTGCTGACAGTTCACAAAGACTGGGACGCTTTCGCCGGAATCGACCAAGAGTTGAAGCCTGATTTCACGGACTTTGCCTTCGCGCAAAACCATCGGCCAAATATGCGTCTGCAAAAAAATGCGGCTGGCCACTGGGAACATCCGTTCCATCGACTTGTCTATCCAGCTCTCCTGGCTTCCACCAGTCAGCAGAAGCAGTTCATGGTTCACCGCGCTGACTATTCCAGCCGCATCTGTAACGAGCGCAGGGCATGGCAGTTGATCGAATGACGGCACCGGCAGGTCCAGCCGCTGCTAGGTGCAAACAAATTCACGCATGGCGTCTACCACCAGCAATGGCTCCGCCATATGTGCACAGTGTCCCTGAACTTCCAACACGCTTAACGTGCTTCCGGCCAAATGGGTGTGGAGGAACTCGCCGACGCTCAGCGGTGCCAGTGTGTCGGTGCGGTGCTGCAAAATCAGGCACGGCACCTTGACCTTCGCAAGGTCTTCTCGGTTGTCTGAAAAAAATGTGGCTTTGGCAAAGACTTTGGCCACGGTAGGGTCGGTCGAGCAAAAACTATCGGACAGTTCAGCAGTCACAGAACCAGCCTCGCCCTTTGCCGATACGACTGGCGCCAAGTAGTTTGCCCATCCAATATAGTTTTGATCCATCAAGTCCAGAAGCCCTTCAAGGTCTTGCTTCTCAAAGCCGCCTACATACTCTGGCGGATGATTGACAAAGCATGGGTTGGGGCCCAAAAGCACCATTTTGGAAAAAAGTTCAGGCCGCGCAATGGATGCCAAGATGCCAACGCTGCAACTCACTGAATGCCCAATGAAGGTGACGCCGTTGCGCAAATCCAATGCGTCGCAAACATCAATCACGTCTTGGGCGTAGCCCCGAAGACTGGCGTATTTGTCTGCATCGAACGCGCTGATGTCGGACTTTCCGCTACCGACATAGTCAAAGAGCACTTGCTTGTGTGTGGACGTGAACGCCGGAGTGACACGATCCCACATGTTTTGATTGCAACCGAATCCATGGGCATACAGCAGCACGGGACCATTGCCTTCAATGACCTTGACATTGTTTCGTGCAAGGATTTTTTCTTTTGGAACCATTTTGGCTTTCCTTTTTTATAGGCAACGAGTCATAAGACCACGTTAGTGTGAAGGTGCCGTGTTGTCAACGATTTTGTTGTCGCGAAGACTGGATTTTCATGACGCGCTGCTTCAGCGCGTGCCAGACTGTTGTGCGCCACGTACACACCCAAGTAACTGCACCTTATTGGTGAAATGAAGCGCTAGCCCTCAAGAAATAAGCGCAACTAGCTATTGAAAATATAGCAAGCTACAGTGCCTCGCGCACCGCGCGCCCATTGGCCGGCTGCACCGGCCGCGCGTTGTTGGGGTAGAGCTGGGTGAATAGTTTGTACTGTGCGCGGCTGATGGTGAGGGGTTGCTTGAGCACCATCCACAGCACGCCTTCGGAGCAGGGCGGGGTGGTCAGCGAGCCCATGAACTGGTAGTAGCGCTGGTCTTTGGGTAGCAGGCCGTTCACGTCGAGCAGGCCCTGCGGCATGCGGACCCGGTCGCTGGCGTCCAGGGGCATATAGGTCCAGACTTTGTCCAACATCGCGTTGGCTTCACCCTCTTGCAGCAACACGGCCACCACGGCCAATTCGCCCTCATTGTTTTTGTGGACCAGGTGCGCCACCATGGGGAAGCGCTTGTAATTGATTTGTTCTTCCGACGGGGTGTGAAAGTGGAACTGCAGCAGCCGGTAGGTGGAGCCGCGAACGGTGATGGTGTTGTCGCCCTGTACGTCCACCTGAATCGTGTGGCCGTTGTTGACCACGGTGCCATTGCTGGGGGTGTAGCTGAAGGCTATGGGTTCGGCGGGGCCTTGCAAGGTGTTGCCGTCTTCAATGTTGATGGGCGACTGCCGCTTGCCAATGGCGCACAGGTTGAAGTCGGGTTTGAGCTTGCCCCAGGCTTGGGGTCCGGTCTCGCCTTCGTAGGCCCAGTGCGCTTCGTGCCCGTGTGCGCTGGCCATGGTGTTGGTACTGGGCTGGCCGGGTAGTGGCAGTGTGTCGATGCGAGTTGCTGGCGTATGGCCGGTTACAGCGGCTGCACGTGCGGCGTAGTTGCGGCGGTTGGTGGTACCAGCGGCGGGCGAGGCGGCTGGGGCTTCTTGCAAGTGCGCGGGCGCAGCTGCTGCACCACCGCTCCCACCCGCGCCGCGCTTGGCGCTATTGACATTGACCACCAGCTTTTTGTTGGGCAACACGTTGGTGCCCAGGGCGTCGCGCACTTTGTTTGCCACGTCTTTGGGGTTGCTGGCGGTGGTGACTTCGATGTCGGCTTTGACGGGCTCTTTGTCTTTGGGGTCGGGCTTTTTGTCGCTGGCGTGGGCTACCAGCGCGAGCGTGCACGCTGCCAGAAAGCATGAAGCCTGGCGGCAAAGCCGCTGTGAGGAGTGGGCAAAGTTGGTCTGCATGGCAATGTATCGGCTGAGCGTCGGCAGAACTTGAGCCGCCGCGCCGCTGGCTTGCGCCGCGCTATAGTGGGCCCCATCCGCTTTGCATGAATAGATTACCACCGTGAGTATCCAGACCGACGATTTTGCAGCCCCGCAACCGCATCGCATGGTGTCCGCAACGCCCACGTCGCCCAAGGAAGAGGCTATTGAACGGGCGCTGCGCCCCAAGCTGCTGGACGAATACGTGGGGCAAGCCAAAATCCGCGAGCAACTGGAGATTTTTATCAGCGCGGCCAAGCTGCGCGGTGAGGCGCTAGACCATGTGCTGCTGTTTGGCCCGCCCGGCCTGGGCAAAACCACGTTGAGCCACATCGTTGCCGCCGAACTGGGCGTCAACTTGCGCCAGACCAGCGGCCCGGTTCTGGAGAAGCCCAAGGACCTGGCGGCGCTGTTGACCAATCTGGAAAAGAACGACGTTCTGTTTATCGACGAAATCCACCGCCTCTCGCCAGTTGTGGAAGAAATCTTGTACCCCGCGCTGGAAGACTACAAGATCGACATCATGATTGGCGAAGGCCCTGCCGCGCGCTCCATCAAGCTAGACCTACAGCCCTTTACGCTGGTGGGGGCCACCACCCGCGCCGGCATGCTGACCAACCCGCTGCGTGACCGCTTTGGCATTGTGGCGCGGCTGGAGTTTTATACGCCGCAGGAGCTGGCCCGCATTGTCGAGCGCAGTGCCGGTTTGCTCAAGGCACCCATGGATGCCGAAGGCGGCTTTGAAATTGCCCGGCGGTCACGCGGCACACCGCGCATTGCCAACCGCTTGCTGCGCCGGGTACGCGATTTTGCAGATGTGAAGGGCAGCGGCCATATCACCCTAGACATTGCCAACCGCGCGCTCGCCATGCTGGACGTAGACCCACAGGGCTTTGACATCATGGACCGCAAGCTGCTGGAGGCCGTGATCCACCGCTTTGATGGCGGCCCGGTGGGGTTGGACAATATTGCAGCCAGCATTGGCGAAGAGCGTGAAACGATCGAAGACGTCATCGAGCCGTATTTGATCCAGCAGGGCTACCTGCAGCGTACCCCGCGCGGGCGCATTGCCACACTGGCGGCCTACCGGCATTTGGGTGTGGCGCCACGCACACCGCCCGAAGGTGGGCTGTTTTTGGAGTGAGGAGCAACTGCTATGCATAAAATTAGCCGATGGCCCTCGTAGAACGTGCCTAGGTAGCTACTAAAACAATAGCAATAATGGAAATCATCTTTGAACTTTTGTTCGGCTTCTTTGGCGAACTCATCTTGCAGATATTCGGCGAGCTGCTCATTGAGCTGGGTTTGCACTCGGTGGCCAACCGTGATCGCCGGGTACCCAGTCCTTGGTTGGCGGCCATCGGCTATCTGTTAATGGGTGCGCTGATAGGCGCTTTGAGTTTGCTGGTGTTCCCCGATTACTTGGTAGCCAACAAGAGCCTGCGCGTGGCGAACACCGCGCTGTCGCCCATCGTTGCGGGCCTGAGCATGGCCGCCATGGGCAAGTGGCGTGCCAAGCGCGGGGAGGATGTGCTGCGCATCGACAAGTTTGCCTATGGATACCTGTTCGCGCTGGGCTTTGCGCTGGTGCGGTTCTGGTTTGCGAGTCCGGGCTAAAAAAAAGCCCCCGCGCCCCCACGCTCCGCCGCTGCGGCTATTCGCTGCCAGACACGCGCCCACGCAGCTTCTTGACGTCGCTGCGGGTGGATTTGGTGTCTAGGCGCTTGAGTTTGGAGCTGTAGGTTGGCTTGGTTGCCTTGCGCGGCTTGGGCAGCACGGCCACGCTGTCGATCAGGTCTTGCAGGCGGGCAATGGCATCGAGCCGGTTTTGCTCCTGGCTGCGCGTGGTTTGCGCCTTGATGACGACTACGCCGTCGCTGGTGATGCGTTGATCACTTAGCGCCAACAGTCGATCTTTGATGTCCTGCGGCAGCGAAGAATGGGGTATGGAGTAGCGCAAATGAATGGCGCTGGACACTTTGTTGACGTTTTGCCCCCCAGCACCCTGCGCGCGGATGGCGGTGCATTCGATTTCGTCTTCCACGAGGAGGATGCGGGTTGCAGACATGCGGGGCTTGATGGATGTGTGTGGCGCATTTTCACCCAAGTGGCGCAATGCAATGCGTAAGCTGTGCGCCATCTGGCGTCGCTATACTGAACGTGTCGTTGCGTGTTCACTTAATGATTGCTGGATTGCCATGTTGCAGATGCGTATTTTGATTGTGGACGGCAGTAAGAGTCTGCAAACCTTTTTATGCCAACTGTTTGAGAACTTCAGTTTTGATGTTCGTTACATCAAAACCGCAGATGAGCCCCAGGCCGCGCTCAAAATTGCGGCCACACTCAAACCCGATTTTTTGCTGACCGACTGGTTTGCTACGGCTGCCCTCAGTGGGCCGGCGTTGCACCAGCAGATTCTGGCGTTTAACCCAGCCTGTCAGTTTGCGTTGCTGAGTACCGAAGTGGGGCCCGAGCAAACCCAAGGCGCAGAGGATGCAGGCGCACTCTTTTTGCTGGCCAAGCCGTGCACTGCGGCACAGCTGCGTACGGCAATCGGAAAAGCCCTTCAACAGGTGGCAAAAAAGAACCCGGCGGTCGACGCACAAGCGCGGGCTGATCGGGAAACTGCGGGGAAGTTCCTCTCCACCCTCAAGGCGGCAACCCAATTCGCGTCGTTCGCTACGGGCGACAGGGTGCGCTACAAGGGGCGTACAGAAACCGTCAAGCATACGATTTTGCGCCGCGGCGAGCTGATGGTGCAACTTCAGGGCATGACGGGTATGGTCTCTGCAGAGGATGTGCAAAGGGCCTGAAGCAGTATGCGGGGCATTCCCTATAGATAATTGCCGTGTCTGGGCGCATACTGGAGGCGGTAGGGCTTCAATTGAATGGAGGAGTTCCATGTTTTTCAAATACTCCTGTGCTGTCGTGTTGGTTGCGCTGGGTTTGGCCGGGTGTGCCGGGCCCAAGGTGGCATCGGTTGTGCCTGTCTCGATGTGGCAAGACCAGGCTTTTGGCTACCAGAGCGGTCTCGTAACTGAGACGCCTGACTCCGTGTTTGCACTGGATCCGGCCATGGCCGTGGAGCTGAAAGCGTCGAATGGATCGCATTTATCGATCGAACAACGGGTCGATTTACTGGTGAGCCGCTTGTATGACCCGAAAGGCATACGCCTGTCCTACGCCAGTGGCACGACCACGGGTGCTGCAGAAACCTGGCGCAGCCAGAGTGGAAATTGTTTGTCCCTGACCATCTTGGCCTACTCGGCAGCCCGGCACTTGGGCGTCAGCGCCTATATGCAAGAGGTCCAGGTACCTGTTTCATTTGACCGCCGCAACGGCGTTGACTTCATCAATGGTCACGTCAATCTGCTGGTGCGCCATACGCACGATCTCCATGTCAATGGCCGGGCTATGGCCGTAGAGAATTTTGTCATCGACTTTGAGCCCCAAGTGGGCTCCAACCGCTTTGGACAGCGGCTGAGCGAGGGCGAGATCATGGCGCGCTACTACAACAACCGGGCAGCCGAATATTTGGTGGTGCAGGACGACGCGCGTGCCTATGCCTATTTCCGCGCGGCCATTGCGGCCAGTCCAGACTACTCGCCGGCGTTTGCCAACTTGGCACAGTTGTATGTTCGCAAGGGACTCACCGCCGGTGCAGAACAGTTGTTGGCCCATGCCATTACCGTGGGTGGCCAGTCGTTTGCACCACTGCAAAGCATGCACAAGCTATTGGCAGCGCAAGGTCGTACCGCAGAGGCACAGCGTTATGCGGACTTGCTGGCCAAACAGCAAGACGAAAATCCCTACTATTGGATGGGCTTGGGTTTGGCCGACATGCGCGATGGCAAGTACAAAGCCGCCGTGCGTGAACTGGAGCGCGCGGCTGCGTTGACCAGTGGCTTTGAAGAGGTGCACTTTCAGCTCGCACTTGCCTACTGGCGCAATGGCCAGCGTGATCTGGCGCAGAAGCAGCTTGCGGTGTTACGTGGCATCAACCAACAGTCACCGAGCGTGTCCACCTTGAGCAAAAAGTTCAGCGCACTGTCGTCTAAGACATCGACGTATTGACGGCGGGGCACAGCCGCACTGCGTCACTGCATTTTTGGGTCAGGCAGTCTCTTCATCCCGCGTGGCCTCGTCCAGGTGCCGGGTGTCGGCCCAGCCCACCAGCGTCAGGCAGTCCGGTGTCCATAGCAAGCGGTTGATGGCGGCGTTGCCCAACTCCCATGATCGTGGAGCTTCTATGGCCACGTGGGTGGCCAGGCGGTACAGCGCGTCCATGACGCCGCCGTGCGCGACTAGTACGATTTGGTCACCCATGTGCTGGCTGGCAATGCTGTTGACTGTGGCAAGAACCCGCTCGCGCAGCACCGTGAGCGTCTCGCCGCCTGCTGGGGCAAAGTGCGGATCGCGTTGCCGCCAGCGGCGTGCGTCCTCCGGCCACTGTTCTTCAATCTGCGCGTAAGTTTGCCCTTCAAACGTACCAAACCCGCGCTCGCGCAGACCCAAGTGCAACTGCACTTCGCGTTTTTCTAGCTGGGTGTTGTGGTCGGCAATCGCCTGCGCGGTGGCACGGGCGCGGGAGAGGTCGCTGCTGTAGATGGACGCGATGTCCTCGTCTGCCAGCGCCAGCGCAGCGCGCTTGGCTTGCCATTGGCCACGGGCATTCAGATCAATGTCCAGATGGCCTTGCAGACGGGTGTTTGCATTCCACGCGGTCTCACCGTGGCGGATGGCAATGATGCGTGTGGCGTTGATGCGCATAACTAGTGCGCGACAACCTGCAGGCCGGGCAAACCACTGATGGCGGGCCGTGCGATTTCTTCTGCGTCAAACGCCAGATCACCATCCGCATCGGGAATGCCCGTAGCTTTGATGGCCTTGAAGTCATGGCGCTTGTGGTCCATCAGGTGCGAGGGCACCACGTTTTGCAGTGCGGTAAACATGGTCTCTGCGCGGCCGGGGTATTGCTTTTCCCAGTCACGCAGCATGTTGCCAATCTGCACACGCTGCAAGTTGGTCTGGCTGCCGCACAGCGTGCACGGAATAATGGGGAACTGGCGGTGCGCGGCCCAGCGGACGAGGTCTTTCTCGGCTACATAAGCCAGCGGGCGGATGACGATGAACTCGCCGTTGTCGCTGGTGAGCTTTGGCGGCATGCCCTTGAGCTTGCCGCCAAAGAACATATTGAGGAAAAAGGTTTGCAGCATGTCGTCGCGGTGGTGGCCCAGCGCAAGCTTGTTGCATTTGAGGCGCCGCGCAACGCTGTACAAGATACCCCGACGCAGGCGGCTGCACAGGCTGCACATGGTCTTGCCTTCGGGGATGTTGCGCTTGACGATCGAGTAGGTGTCCTGCGTTTCGATGTGGTATTCCACACCCAGATTCTTTAGATACTCGGGCAGTATGTGGTCTGGAAAGCCGGGCTGCTTTTGATCCAGATTGACCGCCACAATTTCAAACTTGATGGGTGCGCGCTGCTGCATCTTGAGCAGGATATCGAGCATGCCGTAGCTGTCTTTGCCGCCCGACATGCAGACCATGACCCGGTCACCCTCTTCAATCATGTTGAAGTCGATGATGGCCTGGCCCATCTGGCGGCACAGGCGCTTTTCCAGCTTGTGGGTTTCGTACGCGGCGCGTTGCTCGGCGTCGCGCTCGGGCTTCGTAGCTGGGTTGGGGGCTTCTTCGTCAGGGCTAACCCAGGCAGCAGATTCGTTCATGGCATTCATGGGGTACTTTACAAGGCTTGCAGAGCCAAAAATTGATCGGGGGTGTAGGCGCGTACGGGGCTCAGTGCGAAGTCGCGCAGATTGCGGGTGACGATGGCATGTGCCCCGGCCTGATGGGCGGCATGGGCCAACACAGCGTCTTCAAAGTCGGACATGGGGGCTTGGATTGCTGCATCGAGCACTGGGCGAGATACGTGGGCGAGCTCCATCAGTTGCAGGCAATCGGCAATCGCATGGCGTGCACCCGTCTCGCCCAAGGGGCCGCGGGTCAGGTGGTGTAGGGTGGTCACTGTGGTGGCGCACAACAAGCCCGTGTGCAAGGTGCTTTCGACAAGGGACATCATCGCCGCCGCGTCTTTGGTGAAGGGCTCGCGGCGCAACAGGACATCCAGCACCACGTTGGTGTCAAAGCAGATTTTCATGGGGCTGGGTCGCGCAGGTGCCGCGAATGCTTGGCTTCCAGATGGGCGTAGTAGTCTTCCATAGTGGGTGCCGGGCTGCCGTCGGTTGGGGCTGCAGCCCCCAGCAACTTGCGCGTCAGCGGGCGCAACTGGTTTTCCCAATCGTCGGCCGGTACCTTGGTACTTTTGGTCGGTGAGGCGGACGCTTCTGTAGGCAGGGGCGGCGATGTGTCCCTTTGGGCCAGCGCAGCAAAGTAATTGGCCACCATCTGCGAGACGGAGCTTCCATGGGCTGCGGCATAGTCTTTCGCGCTGGCAATAAGCGACTCGTCCATGCGCAGGGTGAGTTTGTTGTTCATGCAATAAAACTGAGGACTGTGACGTACTGAATTCTATATATTGTACGTCAGTCACTGTTTTGCCGCACCGGTGTGCGAATCTACGTGCTCGCTAAGCGCTGGCGGTCACCACTTGCCGGCTTCAACCCGGATTGCAACTTCACAATCGTCAAAAATTTCTAGCTTGGCAATCTTCACTCGCACCCCCAATACACCGGGCAGTTGCATCAGCCGGTGCGCCAGCTTGCCGATTAGGCTCTCCAGCAGGTTGACGTGTATGGACGTACATTCACTGATGATGATTTGCCGCACCTTGCGGTAGTCCAGCACGTGGTGGATGTCGTCGTCGTGAGGCAGAAGGGGCTGAGGGCCCAGGCTCAATTCGGCGTCCACCTGAATGGGCTGGGGTGCGATTTTTTCGGACTCCAAAATGCCCAAGTTTGCGTCAAAGCGTAAGCCGGTCAGGGTCAAGATCTGGTTTCCCGTGGTGTGTTGCATAGTTAAGGGGCTTTCACATCAAGGAAAAATCGCGCTCAAAGCGCATGAGGTGCTGGCCACCGTCCACCAACAGCGTGGTACCGGTGATGGATTGGTTTTGCAGTGCAAACAGCACGGTTGAAGCCACATCTTGCGGGGTGGACGAGCGCCCCAGAGGCGACAGCTTGTGTAGCGCCGCAAACTTGGCGTCACTCAGCATATGGCTGGTAAGTGTCAGGCCCGGTGCCACGCCCACTACCCGCACGTGCGGGCTCAGTGCCAGCGCCAGCATGGTGTTAGCGGCCTCTAAGGCGGCCTTAGACAGCGTGTAGCTAAAGAAATCGGGGTTCTGGTTCCACAGCTTCTGGTCCAGCAGATTGACGACGACACCGGTTGGTGCCCGCGTAGACGCTGCATTCGGTAGACCGTCTGGCTGCAGGCGCTGTGCAAGGTGCGCATGCAGGGCTTGCCCCAGGACGATGGGTGCGCCGGCATTGCTGCGCATGTGCTTTTCCAGTGCCGTGTAGCTGAAGCTGGCGCTGGTGTCGTGTTCAAAGGTTGATGCACTGTTGACAACGGCGTCGAGGTGCCCCATTGCCTGTACTACGGCGGGCACGAGGCCACGCGTGGCCTCTTCGTCGTCAAGGTCTGCGAAAAAAGCGGCCGCACCCCTCGTCAAATGGTCGCAAGCAGCTACTGTATTCATAGCGTCTTCTTGCGAAGCCCGGTAGTGTACTGCCACCCGCCAGCCTGCAGCAGCCAGCGCCAGCGCAATCTCACGGCCCAAACGACGTGACGCGCCGGTCACTAAAACCGTGGGGTCCTGGCGTTGTGCAGCTTGGAAAGGAAGATGCAAGGCAGCACTCATCCCAAGACTTGGCGGCGACGATTGGCGGGCAACAGAGATGCGCTGAACTTCTTAGAAGCCTACGCGAACACCCACTGACGCAGTGACCGGATCATTGCCGGCAGGAGTTTTGAAAGCGTTACTGCCTTCTTCAAACTGTGCAACGCCCTTGGAATCATTTACTATTTTGGCAACATTCGCGTACAGGGTCGTGTTCTTGCCGAGCGAGTAATCTATTTCAACGCTAGCCGCTTGGAAGCCATCTTTTGCACCCGGCGCGGACTCACTAGACTGGCCCATGGTACCTTTGAGCGTAGTCTTGGGATCAAGTTTGTAGGTGGCGGCGATCACTTCGTTTATGGTCGATCTTCCTGCTCCATTGTCAATGGCACTTACGCCTGCGCCCAAAGTCCATTTATCTGATTGCCAACCTACAGCCGCTTTATGAGCTGTCAAGTCTTTACCCAAGCCATTCACGTTTGACGTGTTTTGATAAGCATAGCCAGCGCTCCACCTGCCGTTATCATACTCAGCGGAAGCGCCCAGCACGTCTACTTTTGGTGTACCAACAGGAGCATTGCCTTCAGCGGGGCTGTAGGCAAGCTTTACTGTCGTATTCTCGATCTTTGGGCTAATGTATTGCGCAACATTGGTTTGCCGGGTGGATACATTGAATGCTTCTTTTGAACCACGCCCGGTTCCTTTGCCGTTCCAGACAAGGTCGCGCAAGTCGCCATCGCCCCACATCGGAGCCACCTTACCCTCCATCAATACTTTCAACGGCATTTCGTTGGTGCCCGCAAGCACCGTACCGTATCTCTTGTCGGTAAGCGCTACAAAACTATTGCGGCTTGCCAACGCTCCACTGGTCGAACCATCATCCAACGAGACTCTACTTTCAATTTGTGCTGTTGCCGTTAAATTCTGATCCAGCTTCCGTTCAACTTTCGTACCAATTCTGGAGTTAAAGTTTTGTATCGAAGTATGCTGGCTACCGCCGTCGCCCTTGGTAGACAGCGCCAAATCTGCCCGACCGTACGGCGTGATCGTTATACCGTCGTCTTTGGTCGGAGCAGCGGCCACTTTGGCGTCTGCCGTCGGAGTAGAAGGACCAGGTGCCGACGCAGCGTCAACGACTTTTGTTGACGGCACTGCAGTCTCCACTAGCTGCGCGGTGTCATTTGAACGTGGGGCGGGTGCGGACAGCACAGCGGGACTGCCTGACACTGGCTGCGCTGCTGCAATTTCCACCGAATCTGTGGGTGCTAGACGCAAAACCTGACCAACCTTGATGCGGTTGGCATCTTCAATATTGTTCCATTGGGCAATGTCCTGGTAGCGGTGCCCTAGCTTTGCTCCAATACTACTAAGGGTCTCATTTGCCTTGACGGTGTAAGTGCCTTGCAGTGTTTGATCGGGGCTGGCTATTGGATGTTGTTTTGCTTCCGCAATTTTCGCTTCCGCTGGTGCAGCGGTGACCACTGCAGAAGGTTTGCCTTGAGTGGCCTTCTCTGCAGCATGCGACGGAGCTGCAGTGAACTGAGCTGGTATTGGGGTGACCTCCCCACGCTGCTGTTTCAGCTGGGAGACTTCTGCAGCCAGGGTTTGTACGGCTTTAGTTAAGGCTGCGATTTGCGCCGCGTTTGCGGCTTCCTTGCGAATTTGCTCGTATTTTTCTAGCGAAATTGGGCGGCTCAGCAATTCATTTGTAAAGCCTGACTCTTTAAGAAATTGCCCATAGGTGCGGTCGGGATGGTCGCTCTTCGTAGCATTGAACTCTTTGGGAAGTTCAACCCCAGGGAATACGAACTTAGGTTTCTCAACCGCCGGTCCGCTGTTCAGCGAAAGGCTAGCATTTTGTGTTTCTGGTTCCTGCCGTTTGATAGCTAGTGAGTCCATGGGGTTTCGCCTCGTTTAAAAATTTAAGCTCAGCCAGTACGTTTGGATGACATTATGCATATGCTTGGACATTGTGCCGCATTGCAACATTCGAGAACAACATAGTCTTGTACCAGCGTCCGGGATTGGCTCCACCAGCCTTGTGTCTACCCACTGCACATCGGGTAGCGATTAAATTGTGCGCGTTACAGACGCCCAAAACTGACAAGTTGCTGACTCTTGTGTTGGTACATCGACTTCCCGGCTTTGTCGCCTAGGTCGCACCTTAGGCCAAAATACGCCCGCTACTTTGGCAATTGACCCACAACTACAGCCCTGTGCAAGTCCCCACATTTTTTACCAAACGCCCACGCCTTGTGAAATGGTTTGCCGCACTTGCAGCTTTGCCGGTCCTCGCTGGCTTGCTGCTGGTGGGCTATACCTTGCTGGTCCTGGCCCCTGGCTTGCCCACGCTGGAAGCGGTAACCGACTACCGGCCCAAGCTGCCGCTGCGGGTGTACACCGCAGACCATGTTTTGATTGGCGAATTTGGCCAAGAGCATCGGGATTTTGTGCCTATTCAAGAAGTGCCAGTGGTGCTGAAAAATGCACTCTTGTCCATTGAAGACGCCCGCTTTTACACCCACAGCGGGGTAGATACCATTGGCCTGGCGCGAGCTGTGTTTGCGGGGCTGACCGGCGGCATGCCACAAGGCGCATCCACCATCACCATGCAGGTGGCGCGCAATTTTTTTCTGACCCAGGAGCGCACGCTCAACCGCAAGCTCAAAGAAGCCTTGCTCACCTACCGCATTGAAGACGCCCTGACCAAGGACCAGATTCTGGAGCTGTACATGAACCAGATCTACCTGGGCCAACGCAGCTACGGCTTCTCCAGTGCGGCGCGCACCTACTTTGGCAAGTCGCTTGGTGAGCTGAGTATTGCGCAGGCGGCCATGTTGGCCGGCGTACCGCAAAACCCGGCGCGCCACAACCCGGCGGTCAACCCCGAGCGCGCCAAGCTGCGCCAGCTGCTGGTGCTCAAAAGCATGCAGCGGTTGGGCTTCATCACCCCGGCGCAGTTTGCACAGGCGAGCGCAGAGCCTATTCATATCAAGACCAGCCCCAACGTGGAAGCCCACGGCGCGTTTGTTGCCGAGATGGTGCGCCAGAACATCGTGACCCAGTACCAGGAGGCGGCCTACACCATGGGCCTCAAGGTGGTAACCACTATCAACCAGGCCGAACAATTGGCGGCCTATGAATCGGTGCGGCGCAATGTGCTGGCGTATGACCAGCGCCATGGCTACCGGGGCCCCGAGGCGCGCATTGACCTGCCGGCTGACGAGGATGCGCGCGACGACGCCATCGACGCTCTGCTGCAAAAGCACCCCGCCAGCGATGGCCTGCTGCCCGCCGTGGTGACGGAGGTTGCCGGCAAGACCTTGAAGGCAGACATGGCCTCGGGCGAATCCATACAAATCAGTGGCGAAGGTCTGGGCTTTGCCGCAAGCGCAGTGTTGCCCAATGCTGCCAAGTCTGTACGCCTGCGCCCCGGTGCACTCATTCGCGTGGTGCAAGGCCGCAACCAGAAATGGAGCATCTCGCAGCTGCCCGAGGTGGATGCGGCCTATGTGTCACTCAACGCGCAAAACGGCGCCTACCGCGCGCTGGTGGGAGGCTTTGACTTTCGCCGCAAAAACTTCAACCATGCCACCAGCGCCTGGCGCCAGCCGGGTTCGTCCATCAAGCCGTTTATTTACTCGGCTGCGCTGGAGCGCGGCTTTGCGCCAGCCACCTTGATCAATGATGTGCAACTGTCTGAGACCACCACCGACAGCCTGAAATGGGACCCGCGCAATGACGACAACAAATACGACGGCCCCATCCGCATGCAAGACGCGCTGGCCCAGTCCAAGAACGTGGTGTCGGTGCGCATTCTGAAGGCCATTGGCGTGGGCTATGCGCGCGACTTTCTGGCCCAATTTGGTTTTGATGCTGACAAGCACCCGTCCAACCTGACCATGGCCTTGGGCACGGGCTCGGTCACTCCAGTGCAATTGGCCAGCGCCTACGGTGTGTTCGCCAATGGCGGTTACCGCGTGAACCCTTGGCTGATCCAGCGCGTGAGCGATGCCAAAGGCAAAGTGCTGTTTGAAGCGGAGGTGCCCGCCACACCGCCCGACGAAGCCCGTGCCATTGATGCACGCAATGCTTTTGTCACCGATAGCATGCTGCGCGAGGTGACCCGCACCGGTACAGCTGCCGCTGCCAGCCAAAGACTGGCGCGGCAAGACCTGGCTGGAAAAACCGGAACCACCAGTGATGCGATGGACGGCTGGTTTGCAGGCTATGCCAACAACATTGTGTCGGTGGCGTGGATGGGGTACGACGAACCCCGCTCATTGGGCACGCGCGAGTTTGGTGCCACGCTGGCCCTGCCTATCTGGATAGACGCCATGCGCCAGGCACTGGTGGGGACGGTCACTGTAGAGCGCGCCGTGCCAGAGCAAATTTACTTTGCCGATGGTCGCTGGAACTTCAATGAGTTCGACAGCGATGCGGGGGTGCGGACACTGGGACTTGATGAGGCAGTGGCTGAATAATATTTTGTGCACTGCACTGCACTGCACTGCACTGTGGCGCACGTTGCGACTGCGCACGGCGGGCGACGTGGCAGACGTTCTCCGGATCGCGTCGCGGGCGGCTATATCTGGATTGCCACTGTTGCTGCGTTAACGCATTGGTTGGCGCACCTGCTTTATGGCAACCGCGAGTGCGGCCTGCGCCCTCCCGCCACGCCACCCGTCTTGGCGGGAGGTGCGGGAGCGGAGAGACTGCGACAAAAATGGCCTCTAGCCCTCGAATACATTGCGTAGGCAGCTATGATTTTTGTAGTGGTTTACGCGACGTATCGTACTGCCCACGCCGGCAATCCCCAACGTCTGAAATGCCTGCTGTTCCCTCTGCCTAAGACCAATACACCATTGGTCTCACCGATCGCGAAAGCGTTGAGCAGCTGGTGCTCACTGCAAAGTCCGAATCTGCGAACCTAGGCGCATCACCGTGCAGCGCCGACAAAGAGGCCCGAGGCGGCGCGCGGGCCGCACCCAGGCCAAGCTGGCAATTACTTCTGCTGTGCGGAGCTGGCTTGATTCTGGTTGTTGGCCTCGCTCACGTGTTGATCGGCTTGCTGGGTATGTTGCTGTGCGATTTTGGCGTGCTGGTCGGCCGCCCTGTGGTCGCCAGAGCCATGCAGTTTTGCAGCGTCCTTATGGCTCTTCGCGGCCAACTCAAGGTGTTCTCCAGCTTGCTGGTGGTGTTGTTGCAGGGACTGCTTGGGGGCAGAGTTGGCGGCTTGTTTTTGTGTCATGGAAGTTCCTATGGGTATTGGGTATATCAACAAGGCGTGGGCGGCGAATCCGCTCACGACTGCATCTTAGAAATGGAATTCCTGCGCCTCTGTACGGTGGCGAACTCGCCATGCATCGCTGTCCGCATAACCTGTGGTTTATCAAAAAAGGATTCTGATGAGTACCAGACGGATGGGTGGGTTTTGGACGCGCGCCATGCAACGCAAAATGGGTGCGGCAACCCGTCGCGCCGTGCGGGTCGGCCGCAATCTGCTGAAGAAAACGTTGCAAAAGCAGAGCACGGCAGGCAAGAAGCGCGCGCCGTCCAAAAATGCAGCGGGCTGGCACACCGGAATGGCGGTCGGCCCCAAGGGCGTGCGGCGCTACCACCTGTACAAGCCACCGCAAACCCGCTCGGACAGCAAGTGTGCTTTGGTGGTCATGTTGCACGGGTGCGGCCAAGATGCGCACAGCTTTGCCGCCAGCACGCGCATGAACCGCCTGGCGGCTTCGTCTGGCTTTGTGGTGGTGTACCCAGAGCAGGACCGAATGGCCAATCTGCAAGGCTGTTGGAATTGGTTTGACACACGCACTGGCCGTGCACAGGCTGAAGCGGCCAGCATCCTCGCTGTCATCGACCAAGTCTGTGCAGCACATCCAATCGATGCACGCCAGATCGTGGTTGCTGGTATCTCGGCAGGGGCCAGTATGGCGGCACTTTTGGCGCTAAGCCATCCTGCGCGCTTTGCTGCCGTTGCCATGCATTCGGGGGTCGGGCCGGGCCTGGCCAAGTCTTCTGCAACGGCACTTGCCGTCATGGGGGGCCACGTGCCTAGGGGTGGCACTGCATTGGCTGGCGCAGCATCTACCTTGCCAGCACTGCTGGTGATTCAGGGCAATCGGGATGCGGTGGTCTCGCCGGTCAATGGTGCACTTGCGGCACGCCGTTGGGCAGCCATGGCGAATGCCAAACCGGTTGCACCGCGCGAAGTCAAACGTGGCGCGCGGTATCCGTCTATCGTGACGGACTGGAAAATTGGGCAGCTCGTCGTTGCGAGCTTGGCGGAAATACAAGGACTGGGCCACGCCTGGAGTGGCGGTGCTGCATCACAAACCTTCAGTGACCCGGCGGGCCCAGACGCGTCGCGCATGGTGTGGGCATTTGCGCAACGCGAATTTGCCCGCAGGGGTTGCTAATGCAACAAGCCGGGAAAATTAGGCGCTGAGCGAGGGTGCGTAGGGCGTAGTGCCGTAGTACGCGTGGATGCCGCTTGCCCATTTTCTGTCTGCCATATCGGGCCAGCAGTCTTTGTCAAAACCAGGGGCTTCATCCAGCGTATCTTTCTTGACGTCCAAAGTAAACCGCTTGTTGACGGTGTCCAGTGTCAACGCGTCCCACGGCACTGCAAAGAGCTTGTCGCCCATGCCAAGAACGCCGCCGAACGAGAGAACGGCATAGCTCACGCGGCCGGTATCCATGTCGAGCATGATTTCCTTGATATCGCCCAGGCTTTCGTCCTGCACGTTGTAGACGTCATTGCCAACCAAGGTATCAGCTCCCATCAAGCTTGGGCCTGGTCCTGTTGGTTTGATTTTGTACATTCCGTAGCTATCGCGTTGTTCATAGTTCATCGAGATTCCAATCATGGGTAAAAAGTAAAACGGGCATCGGCAAGACTGCGACCCCTGTTGTACGGTAAGCGCGATTGAAAGCCCGGTCAGTTGGATAGCGCACCTTCGCGCTTGTGCAGTGTGGGAATCGTGGTCACGGTGACCAGCGATGCATGCATGCTTACGCCGGGGAGAATTCCGGCGGAGACGTAGATATGAAATAGGGCTATAGCCCTCGAATACATTGCGCGTGAAGCTATGATTTTCGTAGCGAGTTACGCAACGCACCGCCAGGTCGGTGGGCTAGGTGTCTCTTCGTCGGCCCCATTCGCGGATGCTACAGAACAGGCGCGTCCGCCACCTCGTTCACGCAATAGCAGAGACAAACACACAAAGGCCGTCCGCTTGCGTGGGCTAGAGAAGAATGACGCGGAGGCAGCGTGATGTGTGGTGAGAAAGGTCAAGTGGTGCAGGAGATTAACTACCTTTTTACACTGGGGCAGGTTGAGGCCTTGACTTTAGTTGATGTGGGGCAACCGACGAGGGCTGCGGGATTGAGATTGGTTAACGCGCTATTGCTGACTGCGGCGGAATAAAAAGGAATGATCGGCTGTCTAGGGAGGTCTGGTACTGCTATCGGTTGTTTAGGGAGGTCTGGTACTGCTATCGGTTGTTTAGGGAGGTCTGGTACTGCTATCGGTTGTTTAGGGAGGTCT